>Ga0067045_1027665_pt1 | contig 73318 bp, 83 predicted proteins | sample TerdegcTABiofilm_FD_59184 | JGI IMG/M metagenome (GOLD analysis project Ga0067045, IMG submission 59184) | Combined Assembly of (Gp0054472, Gp0054536) Wastewater bioreactor microbial communities from Singapore -Terephthalate degrading... | reverse complement strand
ATCCCGCCGGCCGAGGCTGAGGCAAACTACTACCGTCGGCTCGCCGACAGAACAGTGGAAGCAATTTAACTTAAACCAAACAGCCTCCGCGAAACCCGGGGCGGTTCATGAGGATTTCGGGCGCGAGCCGGAAAGCGCCGCCCAGCAATCCGCCCAACAGGGTTTCGATCATGAGCCGCCTCCTGTCAGTTTGAGCTTGACTGCAATGCCGACCAGCAGCGCAGCCAGGATGCCAGTCGTGGTGACTTTGACGATGGTCTGCCAGGCGGCGCGGCGCGCCTCGCGCCAAGCGGCCAGCAGGTCGCGCAGCTCGCGGATGTCGCGCGCGGCGTGGCCGTTTTCAAGGCCGAGGCGGGCCAGGCATTGCTCAGCGCCGCGCTCGGCAGCCTGCTCCAGCATCGCCTTGAGCTCGTTGGCTGTGATCGTGATCGGCTGGGTGTCATGGGGTGTCATCGTTGACCTCGCTTTGCGTGATCGATATCGGATCGGTGACGTCGCGTTCGCACTCGACGCTGGTGCTGTACCCCTGCGCGCTCAAGCGGTGCTCGACGCGCGTGATGCGCCACCGAGTCGGGATGACCGGTCGCAGTGCAATGGATAGCCGCGCCTCGGCGGCCAGGCGCGGGTCTCCGGGCATCCGAAAGCTCAGCTCGGCCCGCGAGCGCTCGCCGCGGTTTTTGCGGGTGGCGGCAGCGGCTCGGGCCTCGGCTTCGGTGGCGTGCACGTAGCGCAGCTCCTCATGAGGCGGGTTTCCGACGACGACTTCGCGCCGCTCGCCCTTTTGGTAGTCCCACCAGTAGGCCTTGACTCCGCCGTGGCTCGCGTCACTGTTGTCGGCGAGACCGGGGCCGCCTTTGCCCGCTATCCGGCGGGCGCTGTACTGATAGCGCCACTCGCTGATCTGATCCGGCCGCAGCGTGATCGTCGGCAGCGCTTGGCCGGTGACGCTCTTGGCCGCCCCGCGCTTGGCCAGCACCAGGTGGCCGGCCACCGGCTTGGATACGGCATCGTGCTTGGACGCCAGCCGGGTGAGCAGCGCCATGTCAGACTCCTCGGTCTGGTCGACGTGCGGGATGGGGATCGCGCCAAGCTCAGGATCGACCTTCGGCGTGTAGCCGTGCTCACCGGCGATGGTCTCGACCAGTTTGCCCAGCGTCGTGTCGTGCCACGATCGCGTCTTGGGGCTGCGAAATGGCCCGACCATGTCGGCGGCCTTGCCCGAGACCGTCAGCGTGGCCGGCGGCGCGCTGATTTCGACCTCATCGATGATGTAGCGACCCATCGGCACCCACGCGCCGCCGGCGTATGACAAGGCAACCTCGAGCTGCGTGCCAATGCGCGGCAGCTGCGCGATTGCGCCGTCGGCGCGACGGCGGTCATCGAGCGTCAAGCGCACCACGTCGGACGCCAGCCCCGCCTCGTCGGTGATGATGAGCTCGATGAGCCGATCGGCGACGGCGCGCGTGACGTCGTTCCGGTCGGCGATGATTCGAAAGCGCGGCTGCATGGCTTACGACCACAGGCGCACGACAGGCAGCTGCGGCGCATCGGCCAGCACGGGCATGCGCACGGGCGTGCCTTGCGGCAAGCGCAGCATGTCGCGCGCACTCAGGCGCGCCAGCGCCCGGTTGTGCTGCAGCACCAGCGGCAGCACGTCCAGTCGCCCGTAGTGCCGCCACACAAGGTAGTCGATCATGTCCCCTTCGCGGGCCATGACCACGATGTCGTCTTGCGTCAGCATCAGGCAGTCTCCTGCTCGGCGGGCACCAGACCTTGCAAGGCGCGCTCGGCGCTGCCCAGCACCTCTTGGAGTTCGGCGGCCTGCGGGTGGCGCTCGGCTTCGCGGCGGGCGCGCTCGATGTCGTCGCGCAGCGCCGCGATCTGCGCGGCCATCACGTCATACGACGACAGCGGCGCGGCGCTGGCGCGCGCCACGCTCGTGAGCAGCGCATCGATGGCCGGCAGCGTCACGCCTGCCTCGCGCAGTCGGCTGACTGCGCCGTTGAGCGCGGTGCGCAACGGCTGCATCACGTCGCGCACGGCGTCCTGCAGCACGGATGCGCGCTGTATGACGCTGCCGCCCATCGACCCCGCAATTCGTTGCACCACATCGCCGACCACGGTATTGAGCGCGCCCAGCGGGTCGGTCGCCACCTCATCGATGATCGGCAGCAGCACGGCAAACGGGCTCCAGCCGCCGCTGATATCGGTGACGATGTTGTCTTCGCCGTACGACTTGAGCTTGAGTTCGAACGCAATTCGGCGCGGCTGGCCATCGTCCATCAGCACGCTGCGGGTGTCGCCGACCTCGACGATGGCCCATGCGCCCCACACGCGCCCGAGACCGTCGACGAGCTGCAGCGGCTCGCCCTTGTCAGCGAGCTCGCGCATCTGCTCGACCTGCGCGAGTCCGCCATCGAAACTGGGGTAGAGCGTGCCGGACAGCGTGACTTCGATGGGCTCGCGCCCGGTGTACTGCAGCGCCGGCTCGCGCCCGATGCGCGCCTGCTCGGGCCAGCGCCACGACTGGCGCATCGCCAGACTTTGATACGTCGCCTGCCCCACTTCAAAGCGAAAGGGGCCCAGCGCCATCATCACTCGCTCGGCCATGCGATTTCCTCTTAGTCGTACAGCGCCGCGCGGCTGCCGCGCAGCGCGTCGTTGATGAGGCGGCGCAGACGCTGTTCGACGTCGGACGCCATCGACTGCGCATCACCGCCCGGCGGGGCGTAGATGGTGATCTGCGGCGCGAAGTGGATCGAGTGCGTAGCGGTTGCTGCGGCAGCCGTTGACGTCGTGGTCATCAATGGCCGGCCAGCGCCCCAATCTGTCGGCATGGCAGATTCCGCCGAGGGGTGATTGGGCGACGGCAGCGTCAGTGCCGCAGCCTGCGGCAGTTGCACCTCGGGCGATGGGATCGTGAGCGGCACCGCCTGCAGTGATTTCGCCAGCCGCCCGACCTCTTCCACCGCCTGCGGCCCGGCGGCCGCCACGCCCTGCGCCAGGCCGAGTGACAGCGCGCCGCCCAGCGCGGCAAACACGCGCGATGGGCTGCGAATACCCAGCATCGCTTTGAAGCGATCGCGCACTTTGGCGGCGACCTCGCCCACGGCGGCCACGGCCTGCTGCGCCGCCTCGCGGAGGCCGCGCGCCAGGCCTTGCAGCAGGGCGCGGCCCACGTCGGCGAACTGCGCGGCCATCTGGCGCAGATGGCTGAGCATCGACCCCAGCGACGCTTGCAAGGCGAGCAGCGGATCGGGCGACGCGAAGATCGAGGCGATAGATCGCCATACGCCTGACAGCGCCGCAAAACCGTCGCGCACCCACGTGACCAGCGCGCCGATGGCGCGCAGCGGCGCGGTGATCGCCAGCAGCGCCGTGCTCAACACGCTGCCGATCACTGCGCCCAGCGACCGGCCCGAGCTGGCCAAGCCGTTGAACTCGTCCTGGGTGAGCGTCACCGGCGCGAGCAGCTGACCGATCCAGCCGACCACCCGGCTCACGCCATCGGCGATGAATCCGAACACCGACGCGACCGCCTGACCGATGGGGGTCAGTGGGACCAGCGCTTGGGTGATGCTGGACACGGCAGGCTGCACCGTCGCGCGGATGCCTTCCCAAACGCCCCCAAGGTAGGCTGCAATTGGATCCCAGTATTTGCGGATCACCAGCGCCAGACCCGCGACCGCCGCGCCGATGCCCGCCACGATCCACGTGATCGGGTTGGCGAGCAAGGCGGCGGTGGTCGCGCCGATGGCGGGCAGCATCGACCAGAACGCCATCGCCGCTGATTTGATTGGCGTGATGAGCCCCAGCGCACCGACCTTGAGCCGGCTCCAGGCCAGCGCCAGCAGGCCCGAGCTGGCCGCTGCGCCCTGTGCCTGCACCTGCAGCAGCGCCAGCCCCGCGCGCACCGATGCGATGGCCGTGTTGACCGCCAGAAACGCCCCCTTGACGAACGTCCAGGCGTAGCCCAGCCCGATGGTGGCAATCTTGAACCCCACGACGGCGGCCGTTGCGCCCACCACCACTTGAGTGACGACGGGGAACCGCTCGGCCAGCTGCGCCAAGGCCCCGATGGGGGCCATCAGCGCACCCAAGAGGCTGTTCAGGGGCGGCAGCAGCGCGTTGCCGATGGTGATGCCAAGGCGGGATATCTGGTTTTTGAGCAGCTGCAGGTTGTTGGCCGTGGTGGCCGCGCGCGCCTCGTACTCACGCTGCATCGAGCCGGCATAGGCGGTCTCGTCGGCCACCAGGCCGATAGCCTGCCGGTAGGTGTCCAGCGAGCCGACCAGCTTGGCGATGTCGTCGGAGTACTCCGCGCCAAACAGGTCGGAGAGCGTGCCCATGACATCCGGCGCGCCCTTGACGGCTTCCAAGAAGTTGATGAGCGTGCCTTGGGCGTCCCGCGCGATGTCCTTCTTTAGCTCTTTCGCGCTCAGGCCCAGCTGCGCCAATGCCTGCTGGAATTTACCGCCTTGCTTGTCGGCGGTAGCGAGCTTGAGCAGCAGCGCATTGATGCCGGTGGCCGCGACTTCGGGCGGCGTCTTGAGCGCCAGGAAGGTCGCGCCCAAAGCGTTGAGTTGCGCGCCCGTAAGGCCAAAGAGCTTGGCGGTCGAACCTGCCCGGTTGGCGATGTTCAGAAGATCGGATGCTTTGGCATCCATGTTGTTGGACAGGTGGTTGATGGCGTCGCCGAGCTTCACCACCTCATCCTGGGTCAACCCGAAGATCGAGCGCAGACCCGTCATGGCGGCGCCGGCCTGCTCGCCGGAGAGGTCAAAGGCCACGCCCATCTTGGCAGCGTCCTCGGCAAAGCGCACCAGTTCATGGCGCGCGATGCCGGCCTGACCGGCCGCGGCGACGATTGCGCCGATGCCGTCGGCCGCCATCGGTATCCGCGTGGACAGTTCCAGAATGTCTTTCGACATCTGCGCAAACTGCTGCGGCGTGTCGAAGTCCACCACCTTCTTGACATCCGCCATCACCGACTCGAACTGAACCGCCGGCTTTACCAGGCCATAGAGCGCGCCGCCCAAGGCCACCGCATCCATCAGCTGGGCGCGGTAGGCGCTGCGCTGCTCCAGATTGCTGGCCTGGGCTTGTTGGGCGCGGGTGAGCGCCTCGGTGCGCTCGCGCAGCTTCTCAAGTTGGCTGCCGAGACGCGCGCTTTCTGCGCCAAGCTTTGCCGTGGCAACGCCGGACTTTTGCAATTCGGCCGTCTGCCGCGCAAGAGACGCCTTGACGGCGTCCAGCGCAGACTTCGCCTTGCCGGCCTTGGCGATGAGCGCGTCAAGCTGGGCCTGGTAGCGCGCGTCCGCCTTGGCCTGCTGCGCGGCCAGCGACTCGCGCGCCTTGGCCAGCGCCGCCTCTGCCCGGGCGCGCGCTCTCTCGGATAGGGCCGGATCGGCAACACGCGCCTCCGCGGCCGCCACCCGTGCCCGCGCCCTATCCAGGGCGGGCGTTGACCACTGCCCGGAGGCCTTGGCCTGCTGCAGCTGCCTGATCTTGTCCTGCGCCTCTTGCCAGGCCTTGCCAGCCTCAATCGCCTGCTGCCGCAAAGACTCCAGCTGCTTGATGCCGGCCTGCTTGTTGCCCAGCTCGGCCATCGTCGAGCCCAGCCGGTTGAGCTGGTCTTGCGCGCTGCGCACCGCGGAGCCGAGCGATGTGGCAAGGGCTGCGCCGATGGTGATGGTGACGGGATGCGATGCGGCCATGGTGATTCAACGCGGGACGGCGAGCAGTTGCCGCGCAATCGACAATGCCTCGACCAGCTCGCTCACCTCCATGGCGAGCAGCTCGGATCGAGGCCAGTGGGTGTAGAGGGCGAGCTCCACCACGAGGGCGGCAAGCTCGCCCGGATTCACTGCAAAAAACCGCCCAGCACCTTCTGCAACTGGGCGTAGTCCTTCATGTCGAGCTTGAGGATGGCGTCAGTCGGCAACTCGGCCAGGTTGGCGATGAGCCGGATTTCGCGCTCGGCGTCGGTACCAGCCGCCTTCTGCGCGGCCAGGTGGTCGCCGACGGTGGGGCGGCGCAGGGCGATCTCTTGGATCGGCAGGCCGTCGTGCTCGATGGGAAAGTTGAGTTTGATGCGTTCGACGTGACCCATAGCGACCCCCAGTTACAGCCCGATCGCAGCCCGGATGGCGTTCATCTGATCGACGCCGCCGACCTTGCGTACCAGGTTGATGGCGTCCACCTCCACCACTTCTTGGCCGTCGATGGTGAGCTTGTAGTAGCTCGCAGCCACCGAGACCTTTAGCGTGCTCTTGTCGCCGGGCTTCCAGGTGCCAGCGTCGATCTCGCGCCAGCCACCGCGCAGGTTGACGACCACCGGCTTGGCATCCTCGCCCTGCGCCTGGATCGCGCCGCGGATTGTGATCTGCACCGGCTTGAGGTCAAGCAGGCCAAACAGCTTGTACACCTCGGGATCGTAGTCCGAGATGGTCAGCTCGGCTTCGAGCTTGTCCATGCCGAGGTCAATTTCGACCGGCACATCCATGCCGCCAGCGCGGTGCTCCTCGGTCTTGAGCGTGAGCTTGGGCAGCTGGATTTCGTCGATGCGCCCGGCGTAGCCGCGGCCATCGACAAAGAGGTTCATATTCTTGAGCACGCGGGGCAGTTGAATGGGCATGGCCTTGCTCCTTACTTGAAGATTTCCTCGAGGTAGTCGCCGACCATGCGCGAGCGGAAGGTGATGTGCTCGGCCGGGTATGTCGGCGTGAAGTCGAAGTTGAAGTACACGCGCCCATCGGCAATGGCTTCGGGTGTGTTGAGGTCGGGGTCGGCCCAGCATTTGCCGCCCAGAATCGCGCCCTTGGCCTTGAGCTGGCGCAGATATGCATTGACGCCCTCGGTGACCTCGTCGACGTAGGTCTTGGTGATGTTGCGGTCCACCGCCCACAGATGCGCGTACAGCAGGCTTTCGTTGATCATGTCGGCGGTGCGGCGCACACAGAGAAAGCTCCAGCGCGGATCGGTGGCGCAGCTGCGGTTGCCCCACAGACGCACTCCGTCGTGCACGATGAAGGTCGCCACGCCAAACTCGTTGAGGTAGTTTGCCTGCGTGTTGGGGTCGTCGATCGCCCACGACAGCGAGCGCGCCGGGCGCAGCACACCGCGGATGACCTGGTTGGAGGGGCTCGCCCAAAAGCCGTTGATCTCATCGGACAGCGCGATCAGCCCGGCGACGCGCGCCGACGCCGGCTCGGGCGCTTGCGAGCCGTCCGGGCGACGCACCATCAGCCACGGATCGACAAGATAGGCCCGCTCCGAGCCAAACTGCGCTCGATAGTCGATTGCAGCTCCGTCGCTGGTATTGGGCCCGTCGATGACGGCGATGGCGCGCAGCTTGTGCGCCACCGATATCAGTGCGTCCGCCACCGGCTTGTTGTGCGAAAACCCCGGCGCGATCAGGATGCGCGGCTTGATCTCTGCGCGGGTCGTCAGCAAAGCATTGATGCCCGTGAGCTGCCCGGCGGCGTCGCGGCCGCCGATGACGTGGCTGATCGTCTCGCTCATCGTGCTGCCTTCGGCAACGCGCACGACGTAGATCATGGGCGCGGACTGGTCGTAGATGCCGGCGATGGCCCACGGCAGCGTGCCGGACTGGCCCAGATGCGGGATCAGGCGACGATTCGTGATCAGCACCGGGACATTGAGCGGGAACGGCTCGTCCATGCCGCCATCCAGCGCTTTCGGGCCCAGCGTCGACTGCATGATGCCGGCTCCGTCGCCCAAAGCGGCGGCCTCGATGAGGGCCTTGGTGTCATCGTCCGCATTCAACGCGGCGGCGACATCGCTTGCCGTGCTGATGCGCTGGCCATCGGCATCGCTGGCCAGCGTGACCAAAATCAGTATCAGGCCGGGCGCGCGACCATCGACCGCGATGGCCAGCGGCTGGTTGGGCTCGGTGGCGGCACGCAACTCAAGGCGCAGCGCGTTGCCGACGACGCCCGCCTGCTTGGCGACGACGCGCAGCGTCGCGTTGCCGCTGCCGACCGTCAGTTCGGCGCGCCGCGCGCCGGCGGCGTCGGGCGCTGTGCCGACCAGCCCGATGACGGATGATTTGACGGTGCGCACGCTGCGCGCGCCTTCGTTGATCTCGACGATCTCGATGCCGTGTAAAAAGCGTTCGTTCATGGGGTTTCTCCAAAAAATCCGCTAAGCGGCGGATGTCAGGGGCGAATGCGCAAAAAAAATCCGCCCATTGGCGGATTTCTGCGGCCGTGAGGCGGGGTCAGACGGGGCGATCACCGCATCGCTTTACCTCGATCCGGCTCGATGGATTTCTCGCAGTGGTTCGGATCGAACCGATCCAGCAAGCGACACAACACGCACGCCCAGCGCTTGCCCTGCCGCTGCGCGCGGCCTGCGCGGCTGCTGATCGTCTCGTCCTCGTGCCCGCCGAAGGCGGCGTTGGCGAGCTGGTCGTAGGACACTGCCAGCGTCCAGGCGCGGCGACTGCCGGCCAGGGCAGCGGCCAGCATCCAGATTGACGCGATCACGGCGGCGATCTGGCATAAAAGCCAGATCGCCAGCATCGACAGACGCTGTTGAAGGACACGCGCCAAGGCGGCCATCACCGCAGGATCTCCTGGACACGGGCCTCCGTCAGAAGCCCGGCCGCCGCCAGCGACTGCACACCTGCAACGGTCTGTGGGTCGTCCAGGTTGACTTCCTGCGCGAGCTTCAGCTTGTCCATGAACACCTCGAGCAACACGTTGGTCTTGGCCGCCGTGTACACGGCAGCCAGTTCCTCGTTCGTGAAGCGGTTGAGGAATTGCAGCTTGGTCAAGACGCGCGGCGACGACGGCTCAGTTGATTGCGCCTGCGCCGCATGCTGCTCGGCAATCGCAGCCAGCACCTCCTCGTCCGTCTTGCCGGGATAGGCGTCCACCACCTTGCCATCGTCATCCAGACGATAGCGCGCGGCCAGCCGCGACTGCGTGGACTTCAACTTGATCCATCCGGGCTCGGGGGTGTCGGTTTCGATGATGGCAATGTGGCCGTTTCGGGTGTCAAAGTAGGCATTCATCACAGGTTCACCTCCACAAAGAATGGATACGCGGCGGCGGTGGTGTAGCCGTTCGGAATCGAGAGCGTGAACTGTCTCGGCGACACGGTGGCTGTTTGCACCGCACAGTCGTAGCCGTAAACCGCGCCGCTACTGTGCGCGCTGTAGTTGTTCGCCGCATTGAACGCCACCGCAAAGCCTGACTCGCCCCAATGCAACATGCTGCGTCCGTTGGCCGAATCGCTGTCGGAATACATCACCCGCGCGCTGTTGGAGCGCTTGTTGACGGTGATGACCCCCAGGCCCGCGCCGTAGTAGTAATACTGGCTGTAGAAGGCCACCGTGCTGCCATCGCGGGTCTGCATCACCTGCATCCCGGAACCCCGGGCGTTGTGCCGGCCATAGCTGGTTGTCACGACAAAGGAAACGGCATTGACCAAGGCGCCGAATGTGGTGTCCCCGGTACGCGGTACCTGGACGACATACAACGCGGCGCCGGCGTTGAAGAAGCCGATGTAGACATCGCCGTTGTCGGTGAGCACCGGTGTGGCCCCACCGACCGCTTCGGCATTGGCCGCCGGCGTCCAGCCCGACCAGGTGATCGCCACCTCGATCGGCGTAATGGCCGACAGAATCGCATTCAGGTCGCTGGTCGCGTCAAGCGCCGGCAGATTGCGATACAGCCGCAGCCACATCCCACTGCTGGACGTGGCGGAACTGCCACCCAGGATGACGAGCTCGTTGCGGATGCGGTTGTAGGACGCCGTACCGTAGAACCCCCCCGGCAAACTGGAGACGGTGAACTTGCTAATAAAGCCACGCGTGCCACCAGAGACGATGATCGCCTCGGCTTCGGTACGGCGGGCCAAATATAGCGCCCCGTTCCACAGCAGCAACGTCAGGCTGCGGTCAGCCAGATCGCCATTGACGAACGCATCGTTGAGCTCCGTCTTGGTCTCAACGCCATACGACGGGCTGCGACGCGGCAGCAGCAGCGCCCCCTTCGTGTCGAGATTCCAGTGGTCATGCCCAAACTCGCCGCAGCGGCCCGTGTAGTTCGAGAAGCTGCTGTTGCTGTTACTTGGATTTGTATGCGCCCCACCATAATTGATCGCCTGCTGGATGGCCCCATCGTAGTAGGCGCCGTTGGTGCTGCTGTTGGGATACCCATGGAACGCGCCGCCCAGGGTGAACACCGGGTCCATCGCCAGTCCGTAGCCGGACGGCGTCACTGCACCATAGGTGCCATACAGGCTGACCGCAGACGGCAGAGGCACCGGGTTGACGCCGGGGATGTTGCGTGCCGGCAAAAACTCCTCGTTGAGCAGCCGGTACGTGACGGCAGCCGCATTGCTCCCGAAGTTGCACAGCGCGTATTTGACATCGCTGCGCGTCGATTGTTGGCCAGAAATATACCGTCCCATCACGCCACCTCTTCAATGCCCCAAACGTTGAAACAAACGTCCGCCGTGCTGACCCGCACGAACACTTTCTGCCCGGCTGACAGCGCAATTGCAGTGCGCTCCAGCACATCGGAAGGAGACAACACAGCGTCGTACTCAATCCAGCCACTATCAGGCGGCGTCTCGCCAGTACCCACGGCCACGCGCACGCGCGCCTCGACCTGTCCCGTATTGCAGGCCGACAGGTTGATCGTTGCCGACCGCCCGGTCGGCGCGGTGTAGAGCGCCGCCGTCGCACCGGCAGCGGGTTTGAGGGTCGCAAGCAATCCCATAGATAGACTCCTTCAGGTGGTTACATCTGCGCGTAGAAAAACGCCCGCGCACCAAAGACAAGCTGCTGTGTCACGCTGCCAGCAGCAGCTGCCACATCGGCAAAGGCCGCTTCCTTGAAGGCGTTGACCTCGGCGATGACGGCATCGCGGTTGGCGTTGGCAGTGTTGACCGCTGCATCGCGCGCGGCATTGACCGTGTTGACGGCGCTGACCTTGGTGGCGTCGATTTCGGCTTGCGCCGCATTGCGCGTCGCCACGATGTAGGTTTCCGCCGCCTCCTTGGTGGCGGTCACCGACGCCTCCGCCGCCTCCTTGGTGGCGGTGATGCTGGCAATCGTCTGCGACTCGACCGATGCAGCGTGCTCGGTGATCTCGGCGATCTTGATGTCGCCCATCTCCTCGACCTCGAGCACCGTCGCGCGCCCGCCAATGCGGTCGATCGCGGTGCCGAGATAGGCGAGCTCCTCCGGTGTGGCGGACTCGGCCGCCACGCCGATCTTGGTCTTGATGGCGCGCACTGCGTCGCGCAACAGGGGATCACGTGCCATGTGGGGCTCCTCGCTCAAAAGTCATACCCGTGCAGGGCGCGCAGACGCAGCCGATGCACATAGTCCTCGGTGGCCGCCTGCTCGGCGGCCAGGCCGTCGAGCGCGCCCGTCAAAAAGGCGCTTGTGTCCGAATGCCGCTGCTGCGCCTCGGTGATATCCGCATCGATGCGGGTGATCGCCTCGCGCAGCCGGTGCACGTCATCCGATAGCAGGTTGTTGGGATGCGGCAGGGGGTAGCCGCGCGCCGTGGTCTCTGCTGGCATCGCCTACCTCCTGACTCAGACGATCACCGCGCGCAGATTGCGCACCAGTGCGCGGTGTGCTGCGCTGTTGCTGATCTCCAGCCTCACGCGCGTCGTCTTGTCGCTGCCCACGCCTTGCAGGCTGCTCGCACGCCACTCGATCTCGACCCAGCCGTCGCCCACCGGCTCGGCGTTGACCGCCGACAGCGTCGCATAGCTGCCTGCCGACCCCGCCTCAGCTTTGGCGGTGACGCTGGCGGTGCCGGGGGCGAACACCTCGGCGATGACGCGCGCGGTAAAGCTGGCCTTGGCCGGGATGGCACGGCTGACGTAGTCCGCGCTCTCGGCGAGCGTGCCCACCACCAGCTGCACGCCAGGCGCCAGGATCGGTGTGGCGTCCGGCAGGCCCGTCAGGTCCACCGCCACCTGCACCTTGCCGCTATAGGGTGCGGCCAGAGACACCGTGCCGCCCAGCACAGACGACAGCACGCGCCCGTCGTCCAGTGTCAGGCGCACGCGCGCGCCGCAGCCGCTCTTGGGTAATTCCACCATGCCGAGCACCAACAGGTCGGTCGCCTCGGTCACCGCCACATCCTGCGCCGCAGTGACCGATCGCGTCGTGGCGCTGGTCGAGACCGACAGCAGGCGGAAGGCCAGGTCTTTGTCCTGATGCGCCGTCCAGGTCGAGGCGTTGCTGGAGGACAGCAGCACGCCGACCTGGTACGGCTGGCTGGTGACCCAGCGGCCGCCTGCCGCGTCCCATTTGCCCAGCTCGGCGATGGCGACCGACGTGTCCGCATCGTCGGTGAGCACCACGAGCGCATACTCAACGCCCGCCTGCAGCCAAACCGGCAGGTTGAAGGCGATGCGCGTTGCGTCTGTCGTGTTGATGGCCGACGGCTCGATGCGCCCTTCGGCCAGCACGGCGCGGGTCGGGAAGCCGGCAATGGTCTCGCGGATCTGCACGGTCACCGGACGATTGCCGCGCACGGTAAACCACAGATCGACCGCCGCCACCTGGCGGGAATCCGGCAGCGTGAAGGTCTGCGCCAGCGGATCCCACCACCAGCGCGTGATCGTGGTCGTGATGCGCTCGCGGGTCGTCTGCGACACCAGCGTGCCGCGCCCCTCGAAGGTGGCCTCACCGTGGCTGCCGCCCGCGCCGTCGATCTCGAAGCGCTTGACGCCTGCCGCGATGCCGGTGGGGATGGTAAAGCTCGTCTCCACCACCCCCTGTGCGTTGGCCTTCAGGCCCGTGGGCACCGACAGTGCGACACCGTCAAAGCGCATCGCCGACACCGCCTCGTTCGGCCCAAAGCCCACGGCGCGCACAGCCACTGCAATCGGTCGCAGGGTCGGGATGGCGGTCTCGACGCGCGAGACGACCTCGGTGCTGCGCGACACCGTTGTGCTCGACATATTGCCCTCGCCAAGCACGATGGTCTCGGTGATCGCCGCCGCCTGCGACGTCTGAAACTCCGTCCAGAAGTCGCGCGCCGGGTTGAGCGTGACCGTCGCCGGCGCGGGCAGGATCGCCTGATATGGGTTGACCTTCATCGCGCCGGTGCGCGCGGTCTGCTCCAGCGCCGTGGTGAGGCCAAATGGCAGCATCTGCGGTTGCGTCAGATACGGCCCGAGCACGGTGGCCGCTATCGGCGCGCGCAGCGCACCGTCCACGATCACCGCCGATTGCGCTATGCCGGCGTCGCGCAGGTCGTCGTCGCGGAAGGGGTCGGCAAAGACGCCGGCCTTGGCCGCCGGCTCGCGCAGCGTGATGTCCTGCGTCAAGCGGTCGCGCGCGATCATGCCGTACAGCCGCGCGATGTCGTCGCGCATCGACTGCAGCTCGTATGTCGGCACCGCGCGCACCGCGCTGTCGATGACGCGCACGGGTTGATCGGCTCGCCAGGTCAAGTGCAGGTCGCACAGGCGCAACAGGTCGGCAGGCACAGCGGGCGGGTTGGGGTTGCGCTCAACAGACACCCCCTTGATGCGCTGCACCAGGCCGTCGCGGTCGATGACGAGCGCATCCATGCGCGGCAGCATCCAGTCGTAGTCCACCTGCACCAAGGTGCCAGCGACGAACCCCTCGACCGTGAAGCCATCTTCGTCGATGTCGGTGGCTGCGACTTGGGCGATGTAGTCGTAGGTGACCTCATACGCCGACCCCGGCGCAGGCTCCGCGCCCACAGGAGACCAGTTGACGACGTTGCCGGCCACCGTGTAGTCCTGCCCGGCTTGGTAGGTCGTGCCGCCCTGCTGAACGGTGATCACCTGCACCACCGTCGCATCGGGCAGGGTGTCAGCCGCCCCCGAAAACACCCCGTGCGTGACGTTCACGGTCTTGCGCCGCGTGCCCTGCACGCGCACGACCTGCGACAGCGGCGCGTAGTTGACGTTGATGCGCATGCGGCCGTTGGCATCCGGCGCAAACACCGTCGGCTCGGCGAGCACCCGCTGGATGTCGGGGTCAAAGTCCAGCGCCAGGCGGTCGTCGTATGGCTTTTCGACCTTGAAGCCCGCGACGTTGCACGTACCGGCGGCCAGCGCAAAGGTCAGCTTGCCGTCTTCGCTGCGCCGCCCCAGGTAACTCACACCCAAGCCGGAGACCAGGTAGTGGCCGTTGGCGTCGTAGTCGTAGCGGGCGAGCATCTGCTTGACGCCGTCGAAGGCCGGCGGGCGCTCACGGTTTTGTAGCACGCCATCAATGACCGTGGCCACCGGGTAAAACGGCAGGCCCGAATTGGCGTCCGCACCGCCATCGCCTGCCCAGCCCCACAGGGCCTCGACCTTCAAGCGGCCAGCGCCGGGCTCCTGGTAGTTGCGCACGCCCACCGCGGGTTCGCGCAGGCTCGGGTCTTCCAGCTCGGTGATGACGGTCTCTTTCAGGCGCACGCCCAGCGTCACCTCGCCGGTCGTGGGGATGGCGAACTCGGCCGCCGGCACCTCATGCACCGCGCCCTTGATGTAGATGCGCGCTGCGGCCAGAAGCGCGCGCCCGGCGTCGGCGTCGATGACGATCTCGCCGCCCGAGACGATGTTGCCGTCCTTGAGCAAGGCGTCGGCCACGCCTTTCAGGCGATGGCTGATCGTCGTCTGCAGCTCGTTGAGTTCGCGCGATTGCAAGCCGTCGCCAGCGCGAAACAGCAGCTCGGCGTAGCGCTTGGACGGGTCGAACAGGTTGTAGTAACGCTCAAGCATGGGGTGGCCTCATCAGAAGGTGACGACGAATTCGAAGGTCTCGCGCGTGGAGGGCTGGCGCACGATTGGCACCGAGTTCTGCAGCAGCAGCAGGATGCCGGGCTCAACAACTTGGCTCGGCACGAAATACTTTTGTCCGGGCGGCAGGTTGGGATCGGTCTGCGTGCCGACAAAGAGGCCCTGCTCGCGGATGGTGCTGGTGGCGGCGTCTTCGAAGTCGAAGCGCACGCGGATGAAAAGGTGATTGGTGGGGGTCGTGGACAGCCGATAGCGCCCGGTGGGCACGACGATCTCGCCTTGCGCGTCGGCAGCGACGAAGTGCACCTCGTCCACCACCCGGCGGCCGACTTCGCGCAGCAGTGCGGTCTGGTCAATGGGCTCGGGCGGGCGGCCGACCTTGAAGCGCACCGTCACCTCGCCCTGCTCGGGGATGCTGCCGCCGGACAAGCGCGTAATCACGCCGGCCTGGGCATCGACGCTGTAGTCCACGTCGCGCGTGTAGGTGATGGTCTCATCGAGCGAGGTCACGATCACCTCCTCCAGGTACGTAAATCCGAGCGCGATGAGGTCGTCGGCATCAAACGCGGTGCTCACGGCCCGCGTGGTATCCCACACCGGGTCGCCCTCGCCGAGCGCCAGATGCAGCGTCTGCTGCTTGATGGCTGCAGCCAGGGCGGCGCGACCGCTGGTGGTCAGAATCGCCATAAATCAACTCCTTACGATGTGAAGTGGTGGGTCTGAATGAGCTCGCGCACATCGCGCCAGCTTCCCGCCGGCCAGGGCGCGTCGGTCCAGGTCTGCCCGCGCCAGGCGGCTGCGGCGCGCGCGAGCGCATCGCGGCTGGCTGCGCCGGCGGCAGACGGCACGCTGGCGCGGCGGGTGTGGCGACGGCGCAGCGATGGGGCAGACGCCACCTGCCAACTTGACGCCGCCGTGACGGCGTGCGAGCGCGGCACGACGGCATCGATGGGCCGCCAGACGACCTCGGGGCCGTCGCCCAGCGTCATCGCACCCAGCCGAGGCAGATCGCGCACCCGCCACAGGCCGCGGCGCGGCGTGCGCGCCTGCGCATCGCCCAGCGGCGTGCTGTCGGACAGGACGATCAAGGCGCGCTGGAAGACGCGCGCGCGCCACGGGGACGGGTCAGGCAGCGGCGCGTTGGTCAGCGTCACGGTGCGCGCCAGCGCCAAGACGTCAAAGGCCCGCCGCGCCTCGCCCAGCCGCAGCCAGCCCAGCGTGCCCGTGCGCGTGCCGACCACGCGCGCATCTGTGTGTGCGCGCGCCGTCGCCAGCGCCGGCTCGCGACTGCGGGCAGCGGCCCCGTGCACGGCATCGACGCGCTCCAGCACTGGGACACGGATGAGCCGGTGCGGCGTATCCGACAGCGCGTTGTTGCCCAGCACGATGGGCCCGCCCTCTTCACGCACCCAAAACCGCGGCAGGCAGGCGTTGGTGTCGCCCAGCGGGGTGCTGTCGGATGGCACCACCATGGCTCGGCAGAACTTGCGCTCCGGCAGCAGCGTCTGCGCCACCCTCACCCCGCGCGCATTGACTACGGTGAAGAGGTGCGAATGCAGAATCTCCTCATTTGGCGTGTGCCCTGGGTCGCCCAGTCGCGCGTAGTCGAGCAGATAGCGGTCGATCAAGCGCGCCGCCGCAAACCGCGCGGGCGCATACACGGCCGCAAGCGTCGCCGCGGGCCAGTCCTGCGCCAGCGGGTGCACGCGGCCGAATGACAGCTTGGTCTGCCCGTCCCGCCAGAACACCCCACTGTGGTCGGACAGCAGCGCCTCGCCCAGCCGGCTCTCGTCCAGCACGATGCGGCGCAGGTCCCAGCCGTGGTAGATGCGTGACAGACGGGATCGGGCCGGTGCCGACAGCCGGGCAATGGCGATCAGGCTAGCGATTGCCCCACCGTCATCCAGTACCTGACCCGGATCGAACTGGAACTCCGCAAAGTGAATGCCGGGCGTTTCCTGCTCGACCGTGGCGGTCGCGCCGATCCAGGCCAGCGCCGTGGTGAGTGCCGCCGGGGTGCCGCGCAGGCGCTGCCAGCGGATGCCCTCGGCGATAGCCCGGCGCGGCTCGGGCAGATATGGCAAAAGCTCGCCCAGCCCGTATTCCCAGATCAGCCACGGCAGCAGCGGATCAGCTGGGTTGACTTTGAAGGTGCGCAGCGCCTCCGTCGGCTCAGCCAGGCGCGTGAGCGTGTCGGTGGACAGCGACAGCGCGCGCTCCAAGGGCGTCGCGTTCGGCGGCAGCAGATGATCAGACACGCTCGCCTCCTCTATCGGTCGCGGCCGGCGAAGATCAGCTCATCGCTGATCAGGCGCACCGCTTGCGTGCTGCTGACCCGCACATCGCTGGCGGGCTCGATGAGCTCGACTTTGTGCACTCCCGGCTGATGCAGATGCGCGATCAGCCACGAGCGCGTCAAATCCCATCCCAACCCCGCCGCTTGCGACATGGCGCGGCGCAGGCTGGGCCCCAACGCATCAAACACAGACGATGGCGCGTCCGGATACAGCCAGATGCGCGCGCGCACCGTCACCGGGATCAGGTCCACCGGCACGACCTCCACGGTGTCGGTGAGCACGCGCACATCGTCGCGCAGCACCACATCCCGCACCGCCTGCAGCAGCGCCTCGGGCACGGCGTCGCCGTGACCAGCAGGCAGCACGCTAATGCGCACCCGACCCGGGCCAGGGCTGTCGACGGCCACATCGGCGACTTCAGGAGAGGCTGACAAGGCCCAGTAGCGGTAGTGGGCCGCGCCGCCTGCGTTGGCAAAACCCATGATCCGGGCGCGGATGCGCCGACGCAGCGGCTCGTCCTGCTCCTGGTGCAACCGGGAAACACCATAGAAGGCCCCGAGGTGCTCCAGGTCGTTGCCGACCGCAAAGGCCAGCAGGTTGGCCCGCGCCGCTTCGTTGATGCGGGCGCGCAGCAGCAACTCGCGGTAGGCCGCCACCTCGATCAGCTTGATCGCCGGGTCGGACGCCAGCAGCGCGCTGTACTGCGGATATCGCGCCCGAAAGTCCTGCAGCATCTCGGCGAAGATGCGCTCAAAGCTCAGCTCCTCGATGGACTGCGGCGGCGGCAGGCTCGCCAAGTCGGCGACAGTGACGGGATACGCGCTCACGACCGATCTCCTGCGATGCCGATGCCAGACAAGGTGACCAGTCGGTCGGCGAAGCCCTGCAGCCGCACTTCGCCCTCCAGCGTGAGCTCGACCCACCCTGCGCGCGCATCCGTCATGCGCACGCGCGTCAGACGAAAGCGCGGCTCCCAGCGCGCCAGCGCTTCCGCCACCGCCGCATACAGTTCCACAGCCAGCCGCGGCGTGATCGGGCGGTCGATCAGGTCTGGGATGCGCGAGCCGTAGTCACGGCGCATCACGCGCGTGCCGATGCGGGTGGTCAGGATGTCGCGGATGCTTTGACGTAGGTGGTCGAGGTCAGCCAAGGCTTGGCCGGTTTGGGCGTTGATTCCGAGCATGGTCTCAGCCTGAAGCGAGAGAGGAACCCGGAAAATTTGCCGGTTTCCTCTGGATGGCAGTTTCAAGGGGCTGCCGCCGCCTAACCACCCGCAAAGACGTTCGGCGAGCCCTGCGCCACCCGTGATCCGCAGGCGACCGGATCGCCGATGCGCCCCAGCGCCCGGCCATCGACGAACACCGAAGCGCTGCCCTGGGCCAAGGTGCTGGCGTGGCAGGCCAGTCCACAGCAATGGGTGGCCCAGCCATCGCCTTGGCGGTGGGCACCGATACCGTTGATGAAGACCCTCGCACTCGCTCCGGTAGAAGGCCGAGGTGGCCAGCAACCGTGACCGGTGCATTGATCACCGAGACGAGTGACAGCTGGCATGGCGACCTCCTTCAGTTCAGATCGATGCGCGGCGCGGTGATGCGGATGCCAGCGTCATCCATCTCGATCTTGCTGGGGCCAACCTCGATGACGATGCGCCCGCCGGATGGCACCGACAGGTGCCAGTGGTGCTGGCGGCGGTCGTACCGCACGAACGCGCCGTCGTCCCACACCGTGCAGCTGATGTCGGGGCTGTTGGCCGGCGGCGGGTAGGCGTCGCGGTAGATCGACCCCACCACCACCGCCTGGTTGAGGTCGCCGCCTGGCGCGACCAGCACCACCTGCTCGCCAGGCTCGGGCGCGTGCCAGGTGCGGTCAGGCCCCGCGCGCACCGTGGCAAACGGCAGCCAGCCGGTCAGGATCGGCCCGGCGCGCACCCGCACCCGCGCGCGCGTCGCATCGAGTTCGGCCACCTGCCCGATAAGCACGACATTGCTCAGCCGCCGCTCGTCTTCGGTGAGGTCGTGATGCAGATGGCGTTCGCTCATGGCGTCGGCGGCGGATCGGTCAGCGGCACATAGTCCGGCTCATGCGGGATGCCGATCTTGGGCACCCAGCTGTAGAGCACGTGCAGCGGCAGGCGGCCTTCTTCTTCGATGGGCTTGGTCCAGTAGCTGACCTCAAAGGTCAGGCGCGCCGCCAGCACCGGGGTGTCGCCATCTCCCTCTTGATCCACCTCGGTGCGGGTCAGGCGCGTACCTTCCACCAGCAGACCCAAGGTTTCGTCGGCATCGAGGATGGCTTCCACCGCCTGCGCCAGCACATCGGCCTCCTCAGCTGCGGCATCGCCACTGGCGATGATTTCCACCGACAGCTCCAACTTCCGATAGCGCAGCCCCGGATCGGCCTTGGGCTGATCCTCGATGCGCTCATCGCGCGTGTAGACCAGGATCGCCGGCAACTTGCCAGCAAAGAGCGGCGTGCTGCGGTGGATGCTGATGCGCTGCGGCGTGATGCGCGCATCGACCTTCGGCAAGGCATCGATGAGTCGCGCGGCCACCGCCTCACGGATCAGGGTGCGTGGGTGCTTCATGGCCGCCCCCTTTGTGTAGCATCAGCTTCAGAAAGCCATGCCCATCGGGTCGCACCTCGACGATCAGGTAGAGCGCACCTCGCACCGTCACGGCATCGCCCTCGGTCGGTGTGGCCGGCAGATCGGCCTGTCGCACCTCCAATACCGGCTGGACCGTGGACACCGGCACCCCGGTGCTGGCATCCACCTCCTGGTGCGCCGCCGAGAACACGCCCCGGCCCGGCAGCGCCTCGGCTTGCCCTTCGAGGTGAAACACCACCGGCTCACCAAAGGTGGTGAGCACGATGGCGGACATGGCACGGGTCAGGTCACCGAAAACCGTCATGACCATCACCAGCCATTGCTGGAGAAGAGCCGCACGGTCAAGGCCGGGCGCTTGACGATCGGCAGCGGGTTGGACTGGGTGTAGATGTCGACGCCCGTGCCATCGGGCCGCGCCACTTGGTACGCATAGAGCTCCTGACCGTAGGTGCCCACGGCTTCCATCAGGTTGGCCGGCGCGAAGTAGGTGCGGAAGGTGTCCAGCGTGCCGAGCGGGAACGCCACGCCCTCGCGCGCCGGGATCAGGCGCTCGGTCTGACCATTGGCCAGCGTCACCGTGCCGAAGTACTCCTCAAAGACGATGGAGCCAAAGCGAAAGCCCCGGCGCACATCGTCTCTGAGCGGGTTGGCGCCGGCCGTGCCCTGGTGGAAGGCGTAGGCATCCTTGACGCTCTTGTGCTTGACCAAGGCGTCGAAGAACTCGGGGCTCACAAGCGCATGAATGCCGCTCATGGTCTCGCCTTTGAGATGCTCTTCGATGTGGCGCGCCACTTGGGTGCAGCGGGTGATGATGTCTTCGTTGCCACCAAAGGCGAAGTCCACCTGCGCGCGCGCAATCCCGAACTCCGCGTGCCAGTCGTAGATCGTCTGGCCCGCGCCGTCCTTGGTCACGCCCAGCAGCGCGTTGACGCGCATGTACTCCAGCGTCTGCGCGTGCTTGGCGCGCATGCGCGCGAGCTTGCGCGTCATCACGGTCACCAGCGGGTCTTCATTGGCTGCCGCGCCAAAGCCGCGCACGCCTTGCACTTCCGCCGGAAGAATCACGTCGTTGTGCGGGATGTGCGGTACGACAAACGAACGCAGCGTGCGCTGCTCGCTCGTGCCCACGGTGGCCGGCGCGCCGGGCTGCACAGACGGCAGCAAGCGAAGCTCGCCGTCGACCGACTCGATGACCACGGTGCGCTGCGAGATTGGCTCGGGCGCAAACAAACCCAGCTCGCCCACGCGGCCGTAGCGATTGGGCAGCTGCTGGATGGCCGCCGTCATCTCGGCCAGGGTAAAGCCGCTCCCAGCAAACGGATTGACGATCACAGTCATGGAAAATCTCCTCTCAAACGGCTGTACGCACCACGATGCCGTAGGCAGCCAGCTGCTCGCGCTTGGCGGCGCGCTGCGCATCGGTGTCCACCGACGCATCAAAGACCAGGGCTTGATCGGCCACGATGGCTGGGCCGCGCACCAGGGCCAAGGCCTTGGTGTCCGTCGTGCTCTCAGCGACCGGCTCCAGCAGCACGGCGCAGGCGATCTCCGCGCCTTCAAGGCCGGTGGTCGATGCCGCGGGCGAGCGGGCATAGACGCCGCTGGCGGTGATGCGGCCCAGCACCGCGCCGATGGGGTAGGCGCTGCCGGCCTTGACGGTGACGGTCTCGCGGGTGTAGTCCGGGTCGTACTCGCGCTTGAGCACATCGCCCAGCGTCGGCTCAGATGTCAGCGTGCTCATTGATTACCTCCGTAAGCTTTGGCCGCCTTGACCAGTGGGCTGTCGGCGACGGATGGGGACGATGCCGACGCGGGGGCGACGGCGACGATGTCGGCTGCCGCATCGCGCGCGGCCGCCTGCTCCAGCACCGTGCGGCGCAGCGCATCGGGCTTGATGCCTTGGGCCAGCGCCTGCGCCGGATCGACCGTCACGCCAAGGCGCTTGGCCTGGGCGGCGATCTCGTTCAGTTCGGCCAGTTCGGCGCGCAGCCGCTGCTCGATCTGCGCAGCCAGCGCAGCTGTATCGGGCGCGGCCGCCTGCGCGGCCGCAGCGTTTGCGTCAACGCTGACCTCGGCGGCCAGCGCATCGGGGGCGTCATCGTGCATGGTCATCTCCTTGCAAGAGTGGGAAAGTCGGGGCGCAGAGCGATCGGCGCTCGCGCGCCGCGCCAGGCGCTGCTGCAGCGCCGCCAGCGCGTCATCGAGCGTGCCGATGCGGTCGGCCAGCCCCGCCTGCAGGGCGGCTTGGCCTCGGTAGATGCGCGCTTGCGTGGCGCGCACCGCCTGCGCATCGAGCCGCCGGTGTGATGCCACCAGCTCGACAAACTGGTCGTAGAGGCGGTCGATGTCGGCTTGGATGTCGGCTGCCACCTCTGCGGGCAGCGGCGCGTGCGGGTGGCCGTCGATCTTGTGCTCGCCTGCGTGCAGCAGGGTGTACGACAGCCCGGCCTGGGCGTCCGCGCCCGACTGGTCCACGTGCGCCGCCACCACGCCGATGGAGCCCGCCTCGGCGGTGCGGGTCAGCCACAGCTGCTCAGCGGCAGACGCGATGGCGTAGGCTGCTGAGAGCGCTGCCTCGTCGGCGATGGCCCACAGCGGCTTGCCGGACGCTTTGGACAAGGCACGCAGACGCAGCGCCAGGTCGAAAACGCCGCCCGCCTCGCCGCCGCTGGAGTCCACCTCCAGCAGCACCGCGCGCACCTGCGGGTCGGCAAAGGCGTCTTCGGCCATCGCCTGGATCGCGTGGTAGCTCATCAGGCCACTGGTCGCGTCCAGGTACGCCGAGCGCCGCACCAGCGTACCCAGCACCGGCACGATGGCGATACCGTCGACGATTTGCAGCGCGGGTGGTCTCGGCTGCGCCGACTCGGTCGTCGGCATCGCCAGCGGCTGCCCGGCGAGCTTGCGCGCCATCACGCCCAGGATCACATCGAGCTTGGGGCGCGCGATCAGAAGCGGCGTCCCGTACAGGCGGGACGCCAGGTGGGGCAGATCGGTCATGGTCAGTCAGACTCGGGTTGATCGACAGGGACTGGCGCAGCCCGACGCTGAAACCACAGTCCAAGGTCGCGCTCGCGCTGCCGATCGGCGGCGATCTCGGCGTCGACCTGCGAGGCGTCATAGCCGCGCTCGGCAATCGCCTGCGTGCGGGACTTGAGCCCCGCCTCGATGGCCTCGATCTCGGCGCGGATGTCTTTGAGCGGATCGACCCAGTCCCAGCGCGGCGGCAGCCAGTTGCACGCCAGATACTCGGCGCGCCGGCGCTCGTAGTCCGGCAGCGTCAGCGCGCCAGACAGCACCGCCGTGTCCATCCAGCGCGCCCACACCGCGCGGCACAGCTGGTACACCAGCACCGAGTGCTGGAAGGCCTCGATGCGGCGGCGAAACTCCAGCAGCGCCGCTCGGGTGTTGGAGTAGTTGGCCTTGAGCATGTCCGCCGACAGGTTGGCGTAGGGCAGCCCCAAGGCGGCGGCCACCTGCAAGAGCGTTCGGTATTGGAATGCCTCGTAGTTGCCGCCCACATCAGCCGGGTTGGAAAAGGTGATGTCTTCGCCCTCATCCAGGATTTGCAATTGGCCCGGCTCCAGCGGCAACAGCGGCTCGTCTTGCGCGTCGCGCTCGCCGCTGTTGTCAAAGTCCCGCTCGGGCCGGCGCACGAAGCCCACGAACATCGCCGCAACCTTCTTGCGGTCGAGCTCGGCGTCGTCGTACTGGTCGAGCAAAAACAGCTTGACCAACGCCGGCGCGAAGCGCGAGACCCCGCGCAGCTGCCCGGCGTCCACCGGGTCGATGATGTGCAGCACCATCTCGGCGGGCACGCGCACCGTCTCGCCGGCCAAGCCTGGATCGGTGATGTCTCCAGGGTGGCGGCGCAGAAAGTGATACGCCACGCGGCGGCCGATGCGGTCGAACTCGATGCCCTGCCGCACCACGTTGCCGTTGTCGAGCACGCGGTTGTCGGTCAGCGGCAGCATCTCGGATGGCAGCATCTGCAGCTGCAGCGGCACGCTCAGGCCATCTTCGGGCCAGCGCTGCCGTAGCCGGAAAAACACTTCGCCAGCGATAAACAGCTCGCGCGCAGCACGGCGCTGCTGGCCGTAGAAGTCGGTCAGCCATTCGGCATCCGACTCGTCCGTCCAGCGCAGCCACAGCTGCTGCACCCGATCCTTGAGCGCGGCATCGGCGATGGCCGACGAGGGCTTGATGCCGGTGCCCACGGCATTGCTCGCCCACGACTCCACCGCATTGGCCGCGTAGCCGTTGTTGCGGATCAGGTAGCGCGCGCGCGCGGTCATGTCCGCGCCGGAGGACTGGATCAGGGTGTTGACGTGCGCGCGGCTGGCGGTGAAGGTCTTGAGGCGGCGAGCGGACAGTCCGCCCTCGAAGCCGCCCACCATGGCACCGACCCTTCTGCCAAGTTTCTGGCGCAGGTTCTTGAGCATCCCCATCACAACCCCTTCCCGGCATAGGTGCGGATGCGCCGGGCGCGCGGGCGGCCTTCCTGCTGGGCAATCTCACGGTCAAGGTCATGCAAGGCCGACTGCAGCTCGGCATCCGACTTGTAGGTGACCCACTTGTCGCCAGCCTTCACGGTGAGCACACCATTGAAGCGCGCGGCCTGCAGGGCCTCGCGTTGGGCCTTGAGTTGTTCGAGGGTCATGGACAGCACTCCCGGCCAGCGGGAGGCTGGCGGTATCAGAGGTAGTTGGACGAAATGGCCATGCGCCGCCGGCGCGGGCTGGCGGTCATCGGAGTCGTCACGGGTGTGGCGTTGCTGGCAGCCTTACGATTGGCGGGTACCGGCGGCAGCGCCTCCACCCGTTTGTTCAGGTTCAGCCCCATCGACAGCAGGCCATGCAGTGCGGCGTAGGCGTACACCCGGCAGTCCAGCGCTTCGTTGCGCCGGCCATCCGGTTTCCACCAGAAGCGCTGCGGAAAACCCTTCACATACCGGGTGCGAATCCGCTCGGCGGTGAGCTGCTCGAAATACTGCGCATCCCGATCCAGCGGGAAGTGCATCGCGCCTGGGCCGGCCTCGGACTTCTTGAGGCGGGCGTAGATCGCCTCCTTGGCGGCATCGACGCCCACCGTGAACAGATTGACCTTGCCCTTGTTGGCCTTGCTCGGTCGCTTGGGCCAGATCGGGCGTTTGCCCGAGCCGCCCTTGATCGCCCAGATGCGTTTGCGCTCCCGGCCCTTGCAGAAGGCGTAGGCCGCCAGCGTGTGGTGACCACCGGTGTCGAGACACGCGGCTTCGATGGTCAGGCCGTTGGCCAGGGTCTCGTGCTCGAAGCGGCTGGACAGGTAAGCATCGAGTTGCGCCCAGGTGTCCGGCGCGGACGGGTCGCCCCACAGCACCTTGTAGTCGATGGACCAGGACTCCTCGTCCCGGCCCCAGCCGACCACCTCCAACTCCAGCCGGTCGTCCTGCACGTCAATGCCGCAGGTCAGTAGCGCGACCTCCGCAGGGATGGCTGGCCCGTAGGCTTCCCGACGTTCCATCAGGCCTTCGGCATCCAAGGTCTCACCCTCCCGGTCTTCCCAGGTCTCGGCCAGTTTGGTGTTGACCCAGACCTTGAGCCGCACCGGATCGTCCTTGGCGGCGTGGTGCTCCTGGGCGATCTCGCCCCAGGTCAGCCACGGCGAATACAGGCTCGACAGATGAAATCCCACCGTCTTGCCATCGCCCTTGGCCTTGGCCGCCCAGCGACCGTTGGCCAGCAGCGCCGGCTTGCGGTACTCGGGGTGGATGCCGTCGCAGGCCGGGCAGTGCCAGGCGGCCTCGGCCATCTTGCCGGTCGGCCACTTGATGTCGCGCCACTGGATCTGGCTGTGCGCCCCACAGTGATCGCAGGGCACCTCGAACACCCGCTGGTCCGACTCCAGGTAGGCCGCCTCGATGCGCGAGAACCCTTTGAGCGTCGGCGTCGAGCACAGATACACCTTGCGATTGACGAAGGTGGCGGCGCGCTGCACGGCCAGCGCCACCGGATCGCCCTCGCCGTCGGCGTCGCCCGGGTAACCATCCACCTCGTCCAAAAACAGGTAGCGCACCGGCATCGAGCGCAGGCCCACCGCACTGTTGGCGCCGGTCATGATCAGCACGCCGCCGGGAAACTCCTTCATCAGCTGGGTGTTGCCCGAATCGCGGCTGCGGGGGTCTTTGACCCGGCTGGCCAACTCGGGGCTGGCTTCAATCAGTGCATCGACGCGCTGCTTGGAGACGCGCTTGGCCCCTTCGACGGTCGGCTGTACCAAGAGCATCGGCCCCGGGGCGTGGTGGATGACGTAGCCGACCCAGTTGAGTCCGCACTCGGTCTTGCCCACCTGCCCTCCGGCCATGAACACAACACGCTCGATGCGCGAGGTGGCCGACAGCGCATCCATCACCGCCTTCAGGTACGGGGTGCGACTCGTCGACCATCGCCCGGGTTCGGCGGAGGCCACCGACGAGAGCATCCGGTGCCGGTTGGCCCAGTCATCGACGGTGAGGATGGGGTCGGGCGCGAGGCCCCGTTTCCAGGCGGATTCGACCGCCGATTCAGCAGTGTCGAACACAAGCCACTCCGATGCGAAATAGATGGACCGAACGCTTGGCTTTCTGCTTGAACAGCGCGTTCATACAGATGTCATCAACGCCCCACGGAGAACGCCATGCACACCAACCGCCCCAACACCCAAAGCCTCGACACCCTTGGCCACAAGCTCGGCGAAGCCGCCTTGACCTTGCTGGTGCGCCTCTACCCGGAAGTGCGCCAGGCCACGCCCGCGCAGATGGATGCCGCCTGCGCCGCGATGCGCGCCCAGGTCGGACCAGTGCTGGATGAACTGCTCACCGATGCGCGCGAGGCGCCGACGGTGGCGCATGTGGCCTTCCAGAGCGCGGCCCTGAGCCTGGCGCACGCCGGCATTCAGGCGCTGAAGGCCATCCGAGATTGAGCGGCACGCCAGGCGCAGAAAGATCGAACCGGCGCTTGGCTTCTCTGACGACAAGCGCGTTCATACAGACATCGAAACAACCCACACCAAGGAGAACCGCCATGCGCAAAACCGCCAGCAAGACCGCCACCCAAGCCGCGCAGCAACTCGACCTGCTGCTCGCCCGGATCGCCCAGGAGCATCTCTTCATCGAGACCCTGGAGACCCGCAACCACGACCGCCTGGACTTCCACGAAGTCGGCGTCTGGAGCGTCAAAAGCGCCCTGGTGGCGGCCTACCAAGCAGGCCTGGCCGCTGGCCAAAGCACCGCCGCAAAAGCCGCTGATCAGCCGATCCAGCAGCAAGCCGCCTGACCTTCACATCACTCACAAGGAGCACGACCATGTCCGCACAAACCACCCCGATCACCGAACGCCAACTCGACCTCATCACCCGCGCCCATTGCGATGCCAATGGCCTGATCGAGCCGCTGCTCGAGCTCAAGGGCGGGGCCAAGCTCAAACTAATCGCCAGCCTCGCGCAGCGCGGGTTGATCGAGCAGCGTGACGGTCAGTGGCGCATCACGCCGGCAGCCATCGCCATCATCAAGGGCGAGGCGCAGCCGGAGGATGTCCTGCCGACCGACACTCCGGAAGTGAAAACCGAAGCGTCTGCAGCCGAAGTCGACTGGTGGGATGACTGCCTAGACGACTACGACCGCGCTGTCGCAGCCTGCAAGCATGGTGCGAAGCTACGCAAAGCCGCAGAGGCCAATCTGGCCAACCTCCGGCAAGACAGCAAGCAGGCGCTGGTGATCGAGATGTTGAAACGCCCCGAGGGCGCCACCATCGCGCAGATCTGCGAGGCCACGGGCTGGCAGGCGCACAGCATTCGTGGCCTCTTTGCCGGCGCGCTCAAGAAGAAGTTGGGCCTGACCATCGTCTCCGAGAAGATCGAAGGTCCCGCCGGCACGCCGGGTGCAGGGCAGCGCCTTTACCGCATTGCCGAGGAAGCCACCGCGTGAGCACGCAGTCCAACGCCCCGACCCCGGCAGCACCGCTGCAGGCCTTGCTGGTGGCCTGCCGGGAGATCGCCCGGATGAAGCATCCGATCATCGAGCAACTCCTGCGCCGCCGGGGGTTTGGCTTCGAGGCCGACCGCATCGCCGATCTGGTGCGGGCGATTGAAGCCCTTGATGCCCAGCACGATGCAGATTGAGCTTGACTTCAGTGGCCCGAAGCGCGTTCATACAGGTGTCGCAACGATCAACTGAGAAGGAGAGCACACCATGAACACCCCCCGCGAATTTCAGACCCAGCACGCCGAACGCCGCGCCCGCGAGGCCCTGGCCCAGGCCCGATCCACCCTGGAGCGCGCCTTGCGCGAACTGGATCGCTACACCAGCCGCTTCGAGGAAGCCGAGTCGCTGCGCGACAAGGCCGATGTGATGAACTGGACCCTGAACGAACTGGCCTGCAACATCACCCCGAACCTGCGCCTGGACCTGATCGCCAGCGCCCAGGCGGAACTGGTGCGTGCCGACACGATGGCCGCATAAGGAGCACACCATGGCCGTCGCACCCACCAGCCCACAACTCGAAGCCAACTACGACCAGTTCGTCGCCGAACTGACGGCACTCACCCGCAAGTACGGCGTCGCCATCCAGTCGGTCGGCGGCGTGATCCTGGCCGACGCCCCGGACGAGTTTCGCAACGTCACGTACCGCGCTGACATCAGCAGCGGCGACCTTTACCCCGAGTTTGCGGACAGCTGACGCACGCGCAGCGCCTCGAAGGCCCGACGCAGCACGTAACTCCTGACGAGCGACACGGCCGTGAAGATCAAGCCAATCAGCAGGTTCTCCTGCAGCGTGGCGTGCAGACCGAAGAGCGGAAACACCGCCCACTGGGTCGCCACCGCCACGCCATAGCCGACCAGCACATTGGTCACGGCTTCCACCAGCGACATCCAGCGCGACTGCTTCACAGCGCCTCCTCGGCATCTGCCGGGCCGATGGCATCCGCCGTGCCGACCAGGTCGTCGAACGCCACGCCATCCGCCTCGCGGGTGGCTTGTTGGCCCGTCCAGTCCTGCCAGCGCCGCACGATCACGTCCGCATACTTCGGGTCGAGCTCGATCAGCCGCGCCACGCGCCCGGCCTTCTCGGCCGCGATCAGTGTCGTTCCGGAACCGCCGAAGGGGTCGAGCACCACGTCGCCCGGGCGGCTGGAGTTGCGGATGGCCCGCTCGACCAGTTCCACCGGCTTCATGGTCGGATGCAGATCATTGATGCGCGGCTTGTTGAAGTGCCACACATCGCCTTGGTCGCGGTCGCCGCACCAGTGGCGCGTCGCGCCTTCGGGCCAGCCGTAGAGGATCGGCTCGTACTGGCGCTGGTAGTCGGCGCGGCCCAGCGTGAAGGTGTTCTTCGCCCAGATGATGAACGTAGACCAGTGCCCGCCGGCGGCGCGGAAGGCCGCTTGCAGCGTGTCCAGTTCGCTGGAGGACATGGCGACGTAGATCGCGCCTCGGGTGTGCGCCATGATCAGCGCCAGCGCATCAAAGAGGAAATCGTAGAAGCCTTCGCCCAGCGCATCGTTGAGGATGGGGCGGTGTTTGCCGCGCAGCTTGTCCTTCGCGCTGTTGGCGTAGTTCACGTTGTAGGGCGGATCGGTGAAGACCATGTCCGCCCGCTCGCCGTCCGGGAACAGGCGCGCATAGGCCTCGGCGGTGGTCGCGTCGCCGCAGACCAGGCGGTGCGGCCCGAGTCGCCAGACGTCGCCCGGCCGGGAGACGGGTTCCTCGGGCACGTCGGGCGCGGCGTCGTCCTCCGCCCGGCCCTCGATCTGTGGTTCCTCATCGGCCAGCAACTCGGCCAGTGCATCGGCGTCGAACCCGGTGAGATCGAGATCGAAGCCTTCGTCTTGCAGCGCTTCGAGCTCCACGCGCAGCAGGGCATCGTCCCAGGTCGCGAGTTCCGCGAGCCGGTTGTCCGCGATCACCAGCGCCCGACGCTGGGTCGGCGTGAGGTGGTCCAGCACCACGACCGGCACGGTGGTAAGCCCCAGCTTGCGCGCCGCCGCCAAACGCCCGTGACCGGCCACGATCACGCCGTCCGACCCGGCCAGGATTGGCGCAGTGAAGCCGAACTCGGCGATGCTCGCCGCGATCTGGGCGACTTGGGCCTCGGAGTGGGTGCGTGGATTTCGGATATAGGGCAACAGGCGCTCGATGGGCCAGTGCTCGATCTTGTCTGCGATCCAGTTCATTTCCTGTTGCGACCCCAGGGTTGATAAAGCGGGTTCTCCATCTTGGCCATACGGTCGTTAAAGACGTCCGACAGGCGTTTCTTGGCGTCGGCATAGGTTGCGGTCACGCCCTCGGGCTCCCGTTCAGCCTTGACCTCGTCCCAGGTCTGGCCGGTGCTATCCAACACCGGTGTGCTGTGCGGGTGGTTCTTCAGCCAGCGGATCACGGCCACGTCGACATACTCTGGCGCAAGCTCCGAAGCCATCACCCGCCGGCCGCAGGCTTCACCTGCAAGGATCGTCGTGCCCGAGCCCGAGAACGGCTCGAAGACGACGTCGCCCGCGTCGGTGTAAGCCTCCATCACGAACTGCGGCAAGCCGATGGGAAAGACCGCCGGGTGGTCGATCTCGCGCTCTTTGTCGATCGGCCCACGCTGGCGGGTGACGGTGATGACCGAGTCGGGGATGCGGTAGTCCTGCGTGGGCAGCCCGGCGTGGCACCAGGCGCCGACCGTGCCGTCCTTGCCGCGCATCGCGGTGGACGATCCGTCGGCGCGCAGGTGCGTCTCGTGCCCGGCCCACTTGCAGGGCACGATCTTGTTGGGTTTGCGGCTCTGCCGGTTGAAGTGGAAGATGAACTCGTGGCGCGGGGCCAGGCGTCCTACCCAATCCCCCGGCACCGTCACGCCCTGATCCCACACGTACCAGCCAAAGCGCCGCCAGCCTTGCGCGCGCATCCACTCGATCCAGCCGTCCCAGTAGGGCTGCCATTCACCGTCGCGATGCACCAGGCCCAGGTTGACCAGCATCTGGCCGTCGGCGCGCATGATCGGCATGGCCGCGGCAAAGACGCCTTGCATGAGCGCATCCCAGTCCGCAATGCCGCCCGTGGTGTAGTTGCGCTGGTTGGCATAGGGCGGGCTGGTAAAGAGCAGCGCCGCACGCTCGCCCGCCATCAAGCGCTCAATGGCGGCGGCATCAGCCGAGTCGGCGCACATGAGGCGATGCTCACCCAGCCGCCAGATGTCGCCCGGGCGGCTGATGACGATGCGCGGCACCGTGATGTCGTCGGCGTCTGGCGTGGGCTCTTCGCTTGTCTCTGCCCCGGGCGTGCCGTCGTCTGCGTCGTCGTCGGCCAGCAGTTCGGCCAGCTCGTCGTCGCTAAAGCCGGTCAGCGCCAGGTCGAAACCGGCCTCGGACAGATCGGCCAGCTCGGATGCCAGTAACTCCTCATCCCACCCGGCCTGCAGCGCCAGTTTGTTGTCCGCCAGGATATAGGCGCGGCGCTGGATGGGTGTGAGGTGGTCGAGCACCACAACAGGCACGGCGTCCAGATCGAGCTTTCTGGCGGCGGCCAAGCGACCATGACCAGCGAGAATGCCGCCGTCTTCCGACACCAAGATTGGTGCGGTAAAGCCAAACTCGACGATGCTGGCGGCGATCTGGGCTACCTGCGCATCCGAGTGGGTGCGCGCATTTTTGGCGTAGGGCTTGAGCCGATCCAGTGGCCACAGCTCGATACGGCTGGCCATGGCAGGGGTGACGGTCATCGTGAGAGTTCCTCCAGGGCTTCGCGGATCGCCTCCATCAGCAGGTCCTCCACCACGCGTTGGTCGGGTTGTGCGACCACGGCCGCCACGATCTGCGGGGCAACCTTGCGGGGAATCTGCTGGATGCGGTCACGCAGCAGACGCGCAAGGTTGAAGTACTTGACCTTCACCTCGTCGGCGTTGAGCAGCTTGCCCGTGCGTTCTTCAAATTCGAGTTTGGCCAGGCGCGCGGCGTAGGCCTCGCGGATGGCGCGGCTGGTCTGGTAGTCAGGTGCGGCAGCCCGGGTTTCCAACGGCGGGGTGGAAACCGGGGTGGAAACCGGCGGGGTTTCCACCTTGGCCGCAGGCTTCTTGGCACCGATGTTCAGGCTCTGTGACGGCAGCGTGTTGCGCGCCCACTGGGCATCGGCCTTGGCCGGGTCGATGGTGCCGTCGGGCTCGACGCTGATGCGCCCGGCCTTGATGGCCTTGGCCACAGCGGTGTGGCTCACGCCACGGTGTTGGGCATAGGCCCGGACGGACAGTCCCATCGCATTCCTCCGGGCTGCTCGGATCAGTTAACCGTCATGGATGGATCACCTCGGCATGAATACGGGTGGAAACCTGGGTGGAAACTGGCAACCTGTTTGCGGCTCTGACGCTAGGCAAGCGTCGCGCTGCGCGCGGCCCCCGCGCTTCAGATGGCCCGGGAGGACCCGTTAATCGTCGCCAGAGGCGCGATTGCGGCCCTGGCAATAGTCGGTGACGCCTGCAGCGCAAAGCCGCTCAAAAGGCTTCCTATCGCGTTTTAGGGCTATCGACTTTCAGTGTTCCGACGCGCTGATCAGCCCTTCGTCAGCGCTTCCCGCAGGGCGCGTTCCATCTGCCGCAGGTACTCACGCAACGCCACGCTGCGCACGGTGTCAGCCATGCCAAAACGCGGCTCGACCTTCTGCTGCCGACGCAGCAGGTACAAGGCCAGGATGCGCTTCTCGTCACGGCGCTCGAACACGGCACCAGCACGATAGAACACATTCTTCTTTGCCAAGAGTCGGCCCGGCCACTGGCTCTTGGGGATGACGCGGGTCTGGGCGGTCTGTGCCATCGGCCCGACCGGAATCGCCAGCTTGCCGGTCTTGGTGCCCCCGGTTTCCTGCAGCGCCATGAACCGATCCCGTGACCAGACCTCGGCCATCAAGGTGCGAGGCTTGGCGGGCGTCACGCCAATGCCTCGGCTGATCCATGGGCGGCGCAGATTGAAGCGCTCGGGCAGACCGTCGCGCACTGCATCGCGGGCGTCGAACGCCGTGCGGGTCAGGGCCTTGGAGGCAGCATTGGGTACGTGCTGCTGGGCCAGTTCCGAGAGGTGCTCAGTCGCTTTGGCCACATCGGCGGTGACGTCAAGTTTCAGCATCGGCGGACTTCCGGCGGCGAGGAGTGGCTGGCGCTTCGGTGTTTGCAACAGGCTCGGCAGCGATGCCCGCCTGCTGCGCCAGGATCTGTTCGGCGGTGGCTGCGTCGACCTCGACCGTCAGGCCCGGGACAAACGAGCGCGTGCCGCCGTCGCCGGTGACGACCACCGGGCGGGTGATGAGAAGTTTCATGGGGGAGTCTCCAGCGCTGGGCAGAGAGGCGAACGCCAGGCCCAGAAACGACAGCGCCCACCCAGGTCTCCCCGGTGGGCGCACTTACCACAACTACCGCAATAGTATGCCTTCGTGGTACCACGCTGTCAACGCCCGTATCCGTAAAACTTGGCAGCAATCGACAGCGCCGCCACCAAGTAGCCTTTGGCCTCGTGTCGGTTGCACGACATCCGGCGGGCCAGATCGATGATCGACATCCCAACCCCTGCCACGAACCACAACGCGGTGCCTGCTGGGCTGCTGATGCCGCCGACGGCATCGAGCGCTTGCTTCACGGCGCGCGCCGCGCCAGCATTTCGCTCGACCATGTGCTCCACACGTGCCGTGCCCGCTGGCAAGCCATCGAGCCGAGGGCTGGCCACGCCGCTGGCAAAGGCACGCGCGAAGTCCTGGGCGAAATGCTGCCCCGCATCGTGCATCGCGGGCGTGATGCTGCCGTGTCTGAGCATCAGCGCCAGCGTGTCCACGGTGCGGTAGTGCTCGACGGGGTAACCATCTTCCCCCTCTTCCCGCACGTAGCGAATGAGGCTGCCGTCCGGCCGCAGGCGCTCATCGCCGATGCGCGGCTTGCGCTCGGCGTGGCTGTTGACGGCTCGGGTCTTCTTCGGCTTCATCGCTCGCCCTCCCTGATTTCGCGCCACGAGCGATCGCGCTGTGTCTTCGGGCTGCGCGCGCCGTAGAGCCGGGTGGCGATGCCAGACAGGAACGCCCGCTCCCACTCGTCGTAGATCTCGTCGAGCGGCACGACCACGATGCCTTGTTTGTGCCAGGCCGCCGCGCGCATTGCGCGCAGTTCGTCCGTGCTGGCCGGTGACTGCGGTGCCACTCTGCCCAGGGCGCAGTAGATGGATGGGGTGTGCGTGTTCATGCCTCGCCCCCTTGGGCCATTGCCCAGTTGAGCAGCGCCAGCGCATCGGCGTGGTTGTCATCGACCGGCGTGATGCCGCGCGCCTTGGCGGCCGCGATCATCTCGGCCTTGTTGGCGTTGCCACGACCGGTTGCGTGACGCTTGATCGTGCCCACTGGCACACCCTGGTAAGGGATGCCGTGGTGTTCGCACCAGGACGTGAGCGTCGCCAGAAAGCCGCCGTAGGCGTGCGCGGCATCCACGCCGGCGTGTTTGCGCACCTCCTCAAACACCACCCAGTCGATGCCATCGGCGCACCGCTTGATGTCGGCAAGCCAGCGCTTGAAGCGCAGGAAACGCATGCCGCCGCCTTCGAAGCGCTGCGGCTTGAAGGATTCGGTGCCGCTGGTGATTCGGCCCGTGCGGTCGCGCAGCGCCCAGCCGGTGGTGGTGCCCAGGTCGAGGGCCAGGATCGTGGTATGCATGGTGTCAGTCCTCGTTCGGTGGGGGCTGACGCATCCGACGCACGATATCGATAGTTCCCGTGAGGCGCGCGCACGCGCGCGCGCGTAGAGACTTACGATGGACAGCGTCAGATGCGTCAGTCCTGTCGGTGGTCACGGGTGTTCAGTCGTCGGCATAGGGGGTGTAGGCGGGCTGCATCGGGTGCTTGAGACCCACGCCACGGAAGCCCCGGATGCCGGCGGCGTTGCGCCATTTCTCGACGCCGCGGGTAATCAAGAGGTCGGAGAAGCGGCGCTGTGAGCCGACGAACTCGCCGGCGGCCTCCGCCCACTGCTTCCAGTCGGTGAACAGTTCGGCGGTCAGTGACTTGGCATTGGCCTCGCGCACGCAGCGCTCCTCCAGCCAGCGGCCCAGCGCGTCCTCGGCCTCGAAGTACTCCTCGGTGGCGGCCACGACCTGCGGCGGCGGATCGAGCCGGCCCAGGCGCTGCCAGGCCAGGCACCCTTCCAGCGCCCAGGCCAGGATGCCGTCCCGCTCGGCCAGCAACTTCTGCTGCAGGTGTTTGTCGCGCCGCTCGGGCGGCACGGTGATCGTGAAGGGGATCAGGTGCAGCCGGCGCTTCATCGCCTCGTCCACGTTGCGGATCGCGGGCTTGTGGTTGCCGGCGATGACCAGCTTGAACTGGGGCGTGTACTCGAAGAAGTCCTGCCGCATGAAGCGCGCCGAGACCTTGTCGCCGCCGGTGATGGCCTTGACCTTGGACTCGTTCCAGCGCCGGCCCTGCTCGGTCTCGATGGAGGAGACGAAGCGCGCCCCGCGCAGGCCCGCGAGATCGGTCGGATGCCGGTCGCCGCGCGCCTCCATGAAGGTGTCCATCGGCGCGCTGGCGGCGTAGTCGCCGAGGATCGTGGCCAGGGTGTTCACGAACACCGACTTGCCGTTGGCGCCGGTGCCGTAGAGGAAGAACAGCGCATGCTCCCGGGTCGAGCCGGTCAGGCAGTAGCCGCTGACGCGCTGCAAATAGGCTTGCAGGTCCGCGTCGCCGCCGGTGACTTCGGCAAGGAAGCGCCGCCAGGTCGGGCAGTCGCCGCCGGGCGTGGCGGTGGTGATCTTGGTCATGCGGTCGGCGCGGTCGTGTGCGCGCATGCGCCCCGTCCTGAGGTCGACCACGCCGCCTGGGGTGTTGAGCAGCCAGGGATCGGCGTCCCACTCGGCGGTGGTCGCGGCATGACGTCGGTCTGCGCGAGCCAGGCGTTCGACGCCGCCGACGGTGCCGGAGGTGGCCAGCTTGGCCGCCAGCTTGGGGTTGTCGGCCTGGAGGGCCGCGTGTCGGCAGACACCGCGGATCAAGTCGGTGGCCGCCAGCGTTTCCTCGTTGCGCCAACGCCGGCCATCCCACACCAACCAGCGGCCCCAGGCCGCCACGTAGCGCCAGTCGCGGTGGTAGCGCCGGGTGAAGGCCAGCGCCAGGGCATCTTCGGTGCCCCACACCGATTCATCCGCGCCGATCACCGGCTCGCCGGGGTCCGCAATGTCATGCACCTGCATACGCGGACCGTGGGCGAGGAAGGCCGCGACGTCGAAGCCCTCGGCCACGGCATCGGCCGCATCCCAGCCCTCGGCGGCTTCCTCGGGTGGGTAGAGGATGTGGCAGGACTTCGCGCCGGCGGACAGGATGGCCTGAGCCGCTTGCACGGCGTACTCCCAGCCCGGCTTGTCGCGGTCGGGCCAGATCAGCACGGCCTTGCCAGCCAGCGGCGTCCAGTCGGTCTTGTCCACCGGGGCGTTGGCCCCGTGCATCGCGGTGGTGGCGCACACGCCGGCGTCGATCAAGGCCTGGGCGCACTTCTCGCCCTCGACCAGCACGACCTGGGCGGCGTTGTGGATCCCCGGCTGGTTGTAGAGCGGCCGCGGCTCGGGCGGAGCCATCTTGCGGCGGCGCGCGTCCCAGGGCCGGAATTCCTTCTTGCGCCCGGGCGGGTCGTAGCGGTAGACGACGGCGATGAGCTGCCCTTGTGCGTCGAGGTAGTCCCACTTGGCGGTGGCCGGGCCGAGGTCGTCGATCGGGGCCTTCTTGGCCGCCTTGCGCGGCGGCGCCGTGGGCGCTCGGCCGGCGAGGTCCTCGGCCAGGTCGAGGACGCGGGCGAAGTCGCCCTGCACGTCCACGCCGAAGTGGGCGCCGATCAGGTGGAACACATCGCCGCCGGAGCCTTCGGCGCGGTCGGTCCACAGTCCCGCCTTGTCGCCGTCGAGCACGACTTCCAGGCTGTCGCCCGGGCTGCCGAGCACGTCGCCGATGACGAACTTGCCGCGGCGCTTCTTTCCAGCGGGGAACAGGGTGAACAGCACCGACTCCAGCCTCGCGAGCAGCGCGGCGCGCACGGCCTCGCGGCGTTCGGACGCCGGGATCTCGGGCGCGGGTGCGGTGTCATTGAAGTCCAGCATCCGACTCCTCCTCGTGCCCTGCGTCGGCCGTGAGCAGGGCTTGACGTTCCTCCATCCACGCCATCAGTTCGCTCAGCTTGAAGCGCAGCAGCTTGCCCACCCGGTAGTGCGGCAGGCCGAGACGTCGGCGCTCCTTCGCGTGCGTGAGCCAGTAGTGCGGCAGATTGAGCGCCAGTGCCGCCTCGCGTGCGTCGATCAGGCGCTCCCCGAGCACCGGGTGCAGCGGTGTCTCGTTCATGCCGCGGCCCTCCAGCACCGGTCCTGCCATGGGCACATCCGGCACTCGACATGGGTGGGGTCGGAGAAGCCCCGTGGCAGCAGTTCGCCCGCCTCGGTGGCCGTGATGACCTTCACGGCCCGGTCGGACATGCGCTGCGCCAACGCCGCATCGAACGGCACCAGCTCGGCGTGGATCTCCATGGTGTCGGCGTTCACCGCCGTGAACAGGGCCGGGTGCGCGTGCAGTTCGAGATAGGCCTGGTAGAGCGCGACCTGGGCGGCGTAGACGGGCTTGGCGACCGCGAGCCGATGTCTCTCCAACTCGCGCCACGATTTGGCGCCCAGGCACTTGTTCTCCCACAGCGCGGGATAGCCGCTGTCGTGGCCGAGGTCGGGCCCGGCGACGAGCACGCCATCGACGTGGCCCTGCAGGCGCCCGTCCAGCGCCGAGAAGCCGAAGGGCTCGCCCGCGTCGGTGCGCGTGCGCAGATCGAAGCCCGCCGCGCGCAGCCATCCGACCATGCAGTCCTCGATCACGTGGCCGCGTTCGAACACGCGCAGCATCCGACCGTCGGTCTCACGACCCGGATCGACCGGAGCGTCGGCGACCTCGTACTGCAGCGCGCGCTCGCAGGCGACCCCGAGGCGTGAGGCGCCCAGGTACGTGCGGCGAGGCTGCGCCGCGCGAGACTGCTGCATCCCGGCATCGATCAGCGCCGTGAGCTGACCCGACAGGCTCTTGGAGGCGTTGAAGTCCATCATCGCCGCGCCTCCTTGGGTGCTGCCGTGCGTGCCGTCTGCGCTTGAGCCTTCGGTTCTTCCCACGGCAGATCGTCCTCGAGGTCGGCGAAGGGGTCGGACACCGGGTCTTTCAAGCCCCGCACCGGCGGATACTTGGTCGCCTCGTGGTGCTCGACCATCGCCTCCGTGTAGCAGGTGACGATGGCGTCGATCACCCGCAGGGCCTCGGCCTCGGAGTACGCGCCGAGGGGCTTGTCGAAGCCGATGCGTTCTGCCGCCGCGCCGAAGGCCTTGAGGCACTTCCTCATCGCGGCGAGTTCGACGTCAGACGGGTCGATCATGGCCACCTCCGTCTTGGACGTGTGTCCTTCCTGCACCCGCAGCCACTGGCCGTAGAGCGCGTGAAACGCCTCCTGGCAACGCCGCGAGCAGAACACCCAGTCGATCGGATAGCGCCGGGCGTCGCCCACCGGATGCCGAAGGTCCGAGTGGCCGTAGCCGCGCGCCTGTCGTTTGCAGACCCAACACTTCACTGACCCTCCTCTCACTGCGCCCAGGCGGGCTTGCCCGGCATGGCGGGGCGTTGCGGGTTGACGGGCGGCGTCGTGCGCGGCGGGGTTGCTGCGGCGGGCGCGCCGGTGGAACCACTGCCGGGGTTCTTCGGCGGCAGCCCCATCAGGCGGGCGTAGTCCGGGTGGTCGGGCTCGACGGCGTTTCGGATGACGTTCTTCAACTCGCCGCGGCCGTCCTTCTCGACGTCGATGCGGGCGAGGAACTCGATGCCGTCGAGCTCGTGGAAGCCCTGGATGCGCCGCGCGGCGGCGGCCTGCGGGCTCATGTCCTGGGGATGGACGTTGCGGGCGCTGTTGAGGATCGCGCGGATGAGGCTGCGGCCCATCTGGCCCCAGGTCGGGCCCTTCGGGGAATGCAGGCCGATGTTGCTCCACAGCTTGCGCCGGGCGTACTCGCCCTCCAGCACGACGAACTCGGCCGCCAGATAGACCGAGCCAGTTTCAAAGCTCTGCGTGGCGTAGCCGCCGGTCCAACCCTGGGCCGGGTCATCAAAGCCCCCGGGCTTGAGGGTCATGCGCACGCGGGCGAGCGTGCCCTTGGGGATGAGGTCGAAACTGGGCTGCTGCTGCGCGTCGTTGAAATCGCACCAATCGGTCATGGCTTACTCCTTGGATGTCAGGATTCGAGTGGCGGCGGCGCACTTGTCGATCAGCGCGCGCAGGTTCGGCGGCTCCAGCAACTCGAGCTGGCCGGAGCGGTCCTTGGCCGGGACGCCGTAGGGGTTCAGGGTGTGGGTGACGAAGGCGCGGTAGGCGCTGCCGTCCTCGGCCTTGATCTCGGCCAAGGTGACCACCTCGTCGACGATGCCGGGCAGTTCCGCCGCGGTCTTGGCGCCCTCGATCTGCGGCACGAAGACCTTGCGGTTGAAGTCGTCCAGGCGCTCGTCGAGGATGGCCACGAACACGACGTGCTTGCCGCGCGCGTGCTGCAGGTGGGTCAGCGCCCCGATGAGTTCCGAGCCCAGCAGGCCGTAGGCGCCCCGGGTGTCGGGCTTGCCGGTGCGCTCGCTGTAGGCCTGCGGCTGGGTCTTGGCCCAGATCAGGGCGAGGCGCGCGAGCACGGTGATCGAGTCGACGAAGTAGGTGTCGTACTTCGCTAGTTGCGCGGGATCGCCGTAGCGCTCGCACACATGCCGGTAGTGCGCCTCGGAGAACGGTGCGTCCACGGGCAGCGCCGGGTTCGGGCCGGCGAGGAACACCACGAGATCGCGGAACTCCGGCCAGGTGCTCGGGCGCACGCAGTCGCCGCGCCAGTCCTTGACGGCCAAGTCGCCAGCCTCGAGGTCGACGAACAGGGTCGATCCTTCTGGCAGCGTCTTGAGCTGGCTGGTCTTGCCGATGCCGCTCTTGCCTAGAAGCACGAGCTTGACGCCCTGCTTCTCGGCGAGGCGCTCATCGGCGGTGATGATGGGAAGGGCCATCACGCCACCTCCTTCAGCACTTCAGCGACGGCGGGGTTCCAGAGGATCTGGTAGCCGCTGTGCCCGTTGCGCGAGTACGGCATGGCTTCGGCCCAAGCCTCGCCGGCTTCGGTCAGTTCCCACTCGTCCCGCTCGTTGCGCAACTGCAGGCCGTGGTGGGCCAGGCGCTGGTTGGTGGCCTTGGCCGACAGGCCGAGCAGCCTGCCGAGCTGGGTGGCGTTGAGCGAGCAGATCGCCTCGTTCGCCGCAGTGTCCCGGGCAGGAAGGGCGCGGCGCAGCGTCTCGACCGACAAGTCTGTGTTCTCCTGGATGCAGGTGAGCGTGGCCGCCATCGCGATCCCGGGTTTGACCCCCGGCACCTTGGCCACGGCCTCGCCGATCAGCAGCAGAGCGGCGACGCGGTCCTGGGTGGGTGCCGGCAGGGTCGGGCGTGCACTTGGCACCGTGTAGCTGCCCGTCTTGCGGATCGCCGGCAGCACCTCGTGTGTCACCCAGCGCTTGAAGTGCTTGGCCTCGCGCTTGCGGCTACCCAGCACCAGGCTGTAGAGGCCGGGCTCGTTGACGACGTTGACCTGGTCATTGCCGCGCGAGATGCCCTGAATTGAGATCAGGGCTTGCTCGTCAGGGTCCAGTCGCGCCAGGGCGCGGGTGGTGTTCGGCAGTTCAAGAACCGCGCACACATCCGCCGCGACGAACCACGGTTCGCCTTGGGCATCCGTGACGACCCGGACCGGACGGCCTTCGAAATCAAACGGGATCAGTTCGGTGCTCATGGATCACTCCTCCGAGACGAGGGCCAGCCGGAACGTGGGCTTGCCGGGCTTGACGGTGCGGGCGGCCTCGAACCCGGCGCGCAGTGCCGGCGGCCAGTTGGAGAAGCGCGATTCCGAGACGGCGTACTCGACGTCCAGGTAGTCCTCGACGCGCTCGCCGGCGGCGGCGATGCGCCGGGCGATGGCGGCCAGTTGCACCTGGTCCCAGGACACGCGCTTCGGAAGATCGACCGTCACGCGAAGCAGCCCGTCCTTCAGGTGCACGACGCCGAAGTCCTTGCCGGCCTCGAGGCGTGCAGCGCGGGCCTGCTCGCCGTAGGCGGCCTCCAGCGCGGCGTCGAACTTCGCGCGGGCCTGCTTGAGCCAGGCGAGCGCTTCGTCGAGGTTGCGGCTGATCTCCGCCTTCTGGGCGGGCGGCAGCGCGGCCAGCTGGCCGACGGACATCGCGGCGATGTCGGCGGGGTAGAGGGTCAAATCGCTCATCGCATCCCCCTTCAGCGCGCCGCGCGCTCGGAGGTCGAGTCGTGCAGGGCACCACGCTCGAACTCGATGACCGACTCCAGGGGGTAGCTGACGCGCTTGGACAGCTTCAGGTAGCGCGGGCCACGCCCTTCGCTGCGCCAGCGCTGCAGGGTCTTGGGGCTCAGGCCCCAGCGCTGCGCGAGCTCGTTCTCGTTGAGGACCCGACGATCGCCGGGAGACAGGCTGTTGATCGCATCGACCGGCGACCGGGTGATGGTGCTTGCCGTTGTCGGCATGGAAGCCTCCTATGACGCTGTTGAGGAACAGGTGTCATTGCAGGCTTCTGGTGGCGAACCTTGGAGGGACCGAATGGCGAACCACGCGGGAACTTCGGGTTCGCCAAAGTTCTCGCCGATACGAAAACGGCGGGCACAAGGCCCGCCGTCATGGTCGAGGATCAGTCAAGGACGGCTGTGCGTCACTCCGCCTGCAAGGCGGCGATCAAGGGGCAGCGCACCCGGCCGCGAATGGCATTGCAGCGCTGCACGAGCTCGGACAGCGCCGCTTCGATGCGCTGCAGGTCAGCCAGTCGTTCGCGAACGTCAACGAGTTTGCGCTGAGCCTGCGCACGCGCCTCGGCGCAGTGCGATCCGTCCTCGAGCTTGAGCAGTTCGGACACCTCGTCGAGACTGAAGCCCAGCCGCTGTGCCGACTTGATGAAGCGGACGCGGCCAAGCTCGTCGGCGCCGTAACGGCGGATACTTCCCTGCGGCCGATCTGGTTCGGGCAACAGCCCCTTGCGCTGGTAGAAGCGGATGGTTTCGACATTGACGCCAGCCGCGCGCGCCAGCGCGCCGATCGTCATCGCCTCGATCTCGGGCGTGCTGTTCATGGTCTTGACTCCGTACTTAAGTACGGAAGTAAGCTTACTCCATGAAACCAGACACCCCAACTGCGCAAGGCAGTACCGGAGGCGGCCGTGCGGCGCTCGCGGCCGGATTCGTCTCGGCCATCCTCGCATCGACCTGCTGCCTCGGGCCATTGGTGCTGATCACGCTGGGCTTCTCAGGGGCATGGATCAGCAACCTGACGGCCCTCGAACCCTACCGCCCGATCTTCATCGGCGCGGCCCTCGTCGCGTTGTTCCTCGCCGGGCGACGCATATGGGCGAAAGCCCCGGCGTGCGAACCCGGACAGGCCTGCGCGGTGCCGTCGGTTCGGCGCGGCTACGAGCTGCTGTTCGGGATCGTGGTCGCCCTGGTGATCGTGGCGCTCGGCTTCCCGCTGGTCGCGCCCTGGTTTTACTGAACGGAGGTTTTATGAAGAGATTGCTTGGTTTTCCGATGCTGACGCTCGCCCTGATCGTGAGCGTGCCAGTCATCGCCGCGACAAAGACCGTCACCCTGTCAGTGCCGGGCATGAACTGCGCCGCCTGCCCGATTACGGTCAAGAAGGCGCTCGGCAAGGTGCCGGGCGTGGCCAAGACGGACGTGAACCTCGACAAACGACAGGCGACCGTGACGTTCGACGACGCGCGGGCGAATGTAGAGGCGCTGACGCGGGCGACCCAGGATGCTGGCTACCCCTCGACGGTGGTCGGGAGCGTGAAGTGACTGCCGTCGTTCTGGAATCGACGTTGACTTGTCCGGAGTGCGGTCACACCAAGACCGAGACCATGCCTACCGATGCCTGCCAGTGGTTCTATGAGTGCGAGGCCTGCCACGCCATACTCAAGCCCAAGCCCGGGGACTGCTGCGTCTATTGCTCCTACGGCACTGTGCCGTGCCCACCAATCCAGGAGCGTGGCAGAGGTAGTTGTTGCGCCAGCTGAGCGCCAGTCTCAAGCTGAAGGAAAGCCCAGCAGCCGACGCTGCTCGCCCCAGTCGCGAGGCAGCAGGTCTTGGCGGCCACGCAGCGTGTGCAGATTCAGATGCCGGGGCTGGCGTCCGTCCAGGATGGCCTCGACGATGTCGGGGGCCAAGAGGGTCAGGCGCAGCACCTCGGCCACCCAGCCGGGCTCCAACTTCAGCGCGCGGGCCAGGTCGGTCGTCGTGGGATAGCGCCCCTCCTCGAGCAGCCGCTTCCAGTAGAAGGCCTTGCCGAGCGTCTTGATCATCGGCGCATCCAGGCCGCCCGCGGTCGCAGCGGAGGTCTCGGGCGTCGGCGGGATCAGGAGCTTGCGGTTGTGCCTCCGCTTGATCGTCAGGGGCACCAGGGTCACCCGCTGCCCGTCGCTGACGTAGCTGCGGGCATCGGTTCCGACCTCGACGCGGATAGCGCGCTTGCGCGGGTTCGTCGTGGTGCTCATGCCGGTGTTTCCTCGGTCTGTGCGCTGGATTCCTCGACCAGCGGATGCGCGCCGATCTCGGGCCCCAATCCCAGCCAGCCGTCCTCGCGCCAGAGGATGTCGAGTCCGTGCTCATGCAGTTGGACCCGCTCGATCAGCAGCCGCGCGATGCGTTGCTGCTCGGCCGGGAACAACTGCGCCCACACGTCGCCGATGCGTCGCATCGCCACCACCACCTGCGCTTCATCGAGGGCAGCACCGGCCGGGTGGCGCTGGCACGCCCACCAGGTGCCGATCAGCACCTCCGGCGCCGAGAGCGCCGCGTGGATCTGCGTCAACACCGCGTTCTCGATCTCGGCCGCGGGCAGATGCCCGACGTCCGGGGCGTCCGGCGCCAGGCTCGCGCCCGCGTTGCGGCGCTTGTGCAGGTAGGGGACGTAGTAGCGGTAGGTGCGTCCGCTCTTCTTCTTGACGAAGGTGTGCAGCATGCGCTGGCCGTCCGGGGCGAACAGCAGCCCCGCGAGCAGGGCCGGATGCTTGGCCCGGTGTTCACGCGGCGCCTGCTTGCGGCGCGCGATGAACGCGTGCGCGGCGTCCCACAGGTCTTGCGGCACGATGGCTTCGTGTTGGCCGGGATACCACGTGCCGTGGTTGCGGATCTCGCCCAGGTAGATGCGGTTGCGCAGCATGGCAAAGATGTACTGCTGGTCGATGGGGCGGCCCCTTCGTTGCCGCCCACCCTGCGTCACCCAAGCCTTCGTCGTATGGCCTTCGACCGCCAGCTCCCGCACCAGCCGCGCCGCAGACCCGTGCTCCGCATAGCGGCGGAAGATGTCACGCACGAGTGCGGCCTCGCGTTCGTTGACGACGAGCTTGCGATCGACGACGTCGTAGCCCAGCGGCGGCATGCCACCCATCCACATGCCCTTGGCCTTGGAGGCGGCGATCTTGTCGCGGATGCGCTCGCCAGTGACCTCGCGCTCGAACTGCGCGAAGGACAGCAGGATGTTGAGCGTGAGCCGCCCCATCGAGGTGGTGGTGTTGAACTGCTGCGTGACCGAGACGAAGGAGACGCCGTTGCGGTCGAACACCTCCACCAGCTTGGCGAAGTCCGCGAGGCTTCGCGTCAATCGGTCGATCTTGTAGACGACCACGATGTCGATCCTGCCGGCCTCGATGTCGGCGAGCAGCCGTTTGAGCGCCGGGCGGTCGAGATTACCGCCGGAGTAGCCGCCGTCGTCATAACCCTCCTCGACGGCGATCCAGCCCTCGTGGCGTTGGCTGGCGATGAAGGCCAGCCCCGCGTCGCGTTGGGCCTCCAGGCTGTTGTACTCCTGGTCCAGTCCCTCGTCGGTGGACTTGCGGGTGTAGACCGCACAGCGCCTCGATGGCGTGACGGGACCAGGCGTCGGCATGGTCGACGAGGGCACGGAGCGTTGTGATCTCATACCGGCTCCTTCCGTCCGTCCTTGGTCTTGAGGCCGAAGAACGCGGGGCCCGACCAAGGCGTGCCGGTGATGTGGCGGGCAATCGCCGTCAGGCTCTTGAACCGCTGCCCCTGATACTCGAAGTCATTGGGCCCGCGCACCAGCACCCGGTGCTCGACGTCGTCGAAGATCCGTGTGAGCACGGTGCCCGGCAGCAGCCGATTCGCGTCGTGGCGAAGCTGGCGCGGCAGGATGCCCGTCTCACCGATCTCCTCGAGCTTGCGGCGGGTCGCGGGCTTCAAAGCGCCGAAGGCGCGCTCCTGGATCCTGTAGGCGAGCCGGCTTTCCAGCCAGGTGCGGTGGTGATGCTTGGGCCGCTCCTCGAAGTACTCGTCCCACAGCGCCCAGAGGCTGTCCATCGACAGGTGGGGCAGCTGCGCGACGCGGGCGGCGACGGTGGTCGGGTCTGCAGGGCTTGCGTGTGTCGTCATCGGCGAACTCCTCGTGCGTGATCGGGGTTCGCATTCACGCGCTGTGGACCGCACAAGCCAAGGCCAACCGAGTCGCTGTCGGTGGCGATATGGCCAGATGGCGGAAAGGGGCGTGCGCGCAGCCGCAGGAGGGCGCAGGCCAGCAGATCGACGATCTCTTGGTGCGCGTGCCGAGGCCGATCAGCCTCGAGGGCCGGGGAGCGGGGTTCGAGTTCGTGCATGGTCGGCGTTCGGATGGAAAACGCCGCTCATGCTAGGAATCGAGGGTACTTCGCGTAACGGGTTCTGGCGGGGATGCGCGGAGTTCCGGCGTCGAAGTTGCGCTATGCATCCTTGGGCCGATACCAAGCAGCGCGCCGCCCATCGACATCCCGGTACCGGAGCTCGAACAGGCGGGACTCATGAACCACCTGCCGCCAACTGCTGCACCCGTACTTGCCGGGAAGTTGCTCGGGGTACCGCTCGGTAATCCAGCGCCCAGCCGCTGCGACGGGCGTCCAGCCGTCGACGGCCAACTCTCCAGCAGCTTCACGCAGCACGCGGACGATTCCCGCAGCAGGCCAGTCCACGGTGCCATCGGGAGCGATGCCGTTGGCTACCAGGTCGTGGAACGCATCTGACTGGACGAACTCTGCCGTCAGGCGCCGGGCCTGATCCATGTGTTCCGCCCATCCCCGGAGTTGCTCGAAGTGTTCATCGATGCGGCTGTAGGCGGCAAGCAGCGCATCATTCGCGCCACGACATCCGTCCAGACTCCACAGGTCGTGCTGATCGATGAAGTGGTGCACCAGGTTGTTCCGCAGCAGCACCAGTTCCTTCAGATCGGCCTCCGTCCGTGCGTAGTCCTCAGCGGACATGCTCATGGACGTCCGCATCCTGAACGACATGACGTCGTTGGGTGCCTTGTCCTCGACCTCGTCGGAATTCTCAACTTCGTCGGTCACGACGTACGACCCGACGAAATAACCAACGAGGGTGCCAAGCGTCTTCGTGGCGGTGTCAGCAATGCGCTCCGCACGGATCGACTCCAGAGCATGGGCCGGTCCAGCGATGTCGTGATGCGCCACGATGGCCTTGATCAGGTGCTCGTACTGCTGCAAACGAAGTAGGCAGCGGCCGAGAAGCCGCTGAACCTCGCGCTGAGAGGCCTGCAGTTCGCCGTCAACGGGTGGTGTCGTCATGGCATCGATCCGCTGCGCCTACCGAGTCGGCATCTGACCGTTCGACACGAACTGGTCGTAGCTGTCGAAGCTTTCGTCGTCCCGCCACGACCGATCCCAAGCGCGTGGCTCGGCACTTTCCAACAGCAGCAGGGTCAGGACGCGATCTCTCGAGGCGTAGCTGTGCTTGAACTCACGCAGCTTCATGTAGGGTGCCTCCTCCGGACACCAGATCGCAGCAGACATCTCGATGCCGTCCCACGCCTGCTCGACGCTCGCGTCGGCGGCGAGCGTGCCGGGTAACGGCTCTTGCGGATCGCCGGTGCGCCGGATGCGCGCCCGGGTTCTCACGGCGCTGCTGCTGCGCCATTCGTACTTCGCGTAGCCGTTGTCCCAGTAGACCAAGATGGCGCGCTGCGGGGTGAACTTGATGAAGCGGATGCACAACGCCTCGAACGAGACCTGGAAGCGCTTGGCAATGCCACTGAGGACGTGCAGATCGATGCGTCGATTCGAGATCCACTCGCGCAGCCGATCGCCGGGCATCAGCAAGTTGCTGGCGAAGTCGTCGGCTTCGCGCTCGATCAGACGCATCGTCTCGTGGCCGGAGTGGACGCTGTCCTTGTCGCAGTTGAAACGCGACTGCTGGTCGCGGTGCAGGACGAAGTGGCCCAGCTCGTGCGCGATGGTGAATCGCTGGCGCTGCGGGCTGACCATGCCGTTGTAGGCGATACCCCAGACCTCAGGGTCACCGGGGTCCCGCGCCAGCATGCCCTCGAAGGCATCGTCGTTGAACTGCACCGGGGGACGAATTTCCCGAACCCCTTTGCCGTAGGGCGTGGTCGGCAGCATCTGCCGCACGACATCGAGATCGACGGTCTCGGGCACGTCTGCGCCATACCAAGCCCGCAACCAGTGGTGGACTTTGTTGGCGGCGATCGCGCCGTTGAGGGCCGGGGGCGTGTTCACCTTTTGCTTTCCGGCAGATCCTTGTCCGGGAAGATGATCTTCAGCGCTTGGCGCACCCGGTCCTTCTCAGCTTCGGTCATGCCGGCGTACGCCCGGAAGAAGGCCACATCTTCGGGGCTGGCCTCGGGGACCTGGGGCATGGGCTCGCCCATGATGTCTTCCATCGTGACGCCCAGCACCTTGGCCAGCGCCTGCACGCGCTCGGCCGAGGGGCGTTGACCCTCCTTCATCTCCAGTTCCCAGATGTAGGCCTTGGTGCATCCGACCGCGTCGGCGACTTGCTGCAAGGTCAATTTCTTCGCCTCGCGGAATCGCCGCAGGCGTACTCCAAACGCCGAAGCCATGGCGATGTCCCGTCTCGAATCGACTGTCAGTGTAGGAAAACAGACCCAAAAGTATAGCCACGATATACCAAAAAGCGCCAGACGTGCCGCGATGATTGACAGGCGGAATGGGGCGGGACACAATCGCGCTGTATCTCGCTGCTTTACGCTGGTGAGAGCCCTGTTCGGTAACCCCGTCGCCGGCCCGCGAACCCGCCCCTCGGTCCGCAGCCCTCGACACCTCTTGCGGAAAGGACCGAGAAGATGAAGAAGACCTTCGTCGACGTGCTGCTCGAACTGCCGGTGGACGCGACCCTCAGCACGTTCCTGGCCTCGCACGGCCTGCCCGTGGCCGACGATTTCGACTGGGAGGACACGCCGCGCACCTCACAGGCGCTGGTGGAGGCCGTTCGCGCCTGGCCGGACGTCGCCGCCCGCGACCGTCTGATCGGCAACCTCATGGCCAGCGTCCAGTTGGCCGACCCGGCCGGCAAGCAGGCGATGTTCCAGGCCGCCGCCGGGGACGGCACCGCGTTGGTGGGTCTCGTGGCATGCCGGAGCGACACCCACCGCTCCTTCTGGCTGTATGCCAACCACCCGGCGCTGTTCGAGCGGGCCTGCGAGTTCGACTACCTGGAGCGCCACGGATCGCAGGCCCAGCAGCACGACCTCGGCGTGAAGCGCCGGCCGAACACCTCGGATGCCGCGCTGATCGCGCTGCGCCAGGCCATCTCGGCCTTCTATCAGCGCGAACTGCAGTGCGGCGACGGCAGCGTGGCTTACCTGGTGGAACGCCGCCCCGGCGTGTTCCTGCTGACAGTGCACGTCAAGGACCTGGCCATGCTGCGCCTGGAGTTCGAGGGCGCCCATCTCACCCGTCGCGTCGGCAACCCGAACATCCACATGGTGCTGGAGTATGCGGCGGCCACCGGGGTCGTTCGCACCCTCGTGCGCGGTGGCGCCAAGTACCACCAGATGCTCGTGGACGCCTTCGCCGAGCACCTGTTGGGCGTCAAGGTGGACGCGCACCGCATCAAGCCGCCGACGCTGGACCTGTCGGTCTTGCGCCTCGGCTTCGATGTGCCGCAGGCCGTGGCGGACGGCTTCGTGGCGCTGCAGGTCAAGTCCATCTCGATGTTGAGCCCGAGCACGGCACTGAAGCTCGATTGCACGGCGATGGCCTCCAGCGAGCAGCGCTGCGTCACCGAACTGCTGCGCGAGGAGTTCCCCGGTGAGGATCCGCTGGAGCGCGGCTGGTTGATCACGGCGGCACGCATCAACCTCTACTACCCGCCCGAACCCGGAAAGGCGCGTTCCAAGGTCGTCACGGTGGAGGTGACGCGTCGCGGACGGCTGAACCTGCACAAGTTCGATGCCGCGTTGCAGGCGCAGTTGGAGGGCTACCTGGTCTCGCTGGGCATCTTGCAGCCCGGGCAGACGCTGAACGTCCGGGAAGCGCCGCCGGAAGCGGGAACTGCCAATCCTGAGCCGCATCCCTCCTCGATTGGCGAGGACTGATCGGTGGCCACGCACGACGCCTGGGCCTTGGTGTGCCGCTTGTTCGCGGGCGGCACGCCCATCCTTCGAGCCGCGCTCTCTCCCCGCGAGAGCGCCGCCTTGCCGGCCCTCGGGCAGGCGGTGAAGCCCACGACCCTGGACCAGCGATTCGTGCTGTGTCCCTACTGCCACCAGCACCGGGCGCAGGTCTGGGGCGGCGGGCGCCGGGGGTCTAGTTGTCAGTGCCCCGAGTGCGGGCCGGTGGCCGTCGAGGCCGACGACATGGCCGCGTTGGCGCTGGACGAGGAGTGGCTGCGCCGAAAGCTGCGGCTGGCGCTTTCGATCGAGAGCCGCGATGGCATCGACGCCCTCGGCGATGGCGTGTGGCGCCTTGGCGATTCCCGGTGCTCGCCAGTCCTGCTGGCACGCGATCTGATCCGGCTATGGCGCGAGCCGGCCCTGCTGGACCGGGTGCGGGTCGCAGGCGGGCCGATCCGCGTCATCACGCCGAAGCCGCGCGAGACGCGGGGCGCGCCCTTCGGCCCGGGCGTGGAGTGGTTGGCTCTGGAGGATCGCTTCGCCTTCTACGGAGGCGGCATCTCGTTCATCGGCGCGACGGGAGAGCCGCCGGCACCGCAGGCCAGCGATCCAACGACGCCGGTGAAGGGGCCTTTCTCGGCGGATTTCCGCTGGGTCACGCTGCCCGACTGGCCGCACGGCCCGATCCGGCTGACCGAGGCTCAGGCCGCGGTGTTCGACGCGCTGTGGTCGTTCAAGGGCGAGCCCCGCACCGCCGACCAGATCATGCGGCGCGCCGGGCTCAACAGCGACAAGCCCATCGACGTGTTCAAGGTCAAGGCGCGCGACAAGGGCAAGCCCGAGGCCGAAGGGCCGCTCTTCGCCTATCGTGCGCTCGTGGTGGTGCAGGGACGCCAGGGGCTGTACTCGATGCCCTGTGCTGCAGCGGCGACTGCGGCGCGGGCTTGATGCCTTGCTCTTCCAAGCACGATGAACAACCGATCGCGGCGACACACGTGCAAGTCGTTGACGGGCAAGCCCGTCTGCGTGCGCTCCGGCGAAGAAGTTGGCGCGGGTTTTGAGAGAACTGAGAGCAGAAGAGAGTCGAACCGGGCGACTTCCGGCCACCCTGCCACTACCGCGTGGCACACGCGGAACGCCGCCAAACCCCGCATGGTGTCGCGGAGCCCGCAAACGAAAACGCCCAACCGATGAGGGTTGGGCGTTAGGTATTGGTGGCCAGGGGCAGAATCGAACTGCCGACACGCGGATTTTCAGTCCGCTGCTCTACCAACTGAGCTACCTGGCCGGTTGATTTTGCTTTGCGAGTGCGAGCGCATCTGCACGATCAAAACAAATATCCTAACAAATTTTTTCGCCGACCTGTCCGAAGGGCGGGGTTTAGCGTGAGGATGTCGGGTGGCCGGCGGCGGGTTCGTCTTCTGGACAGGGCGCGGTGTCGGACTTGTTGCGGCTGCTGCGGCCTAGATCGACGCCGAGCTGTTTGATTTTTCGGTACAGATGGGTGCGTTCCAGGCCGGTCTTTTCTGCGACGCGCGTCATGCTGCCGTTTTCGCGTGCCAGGTGGAATTCGAAGTAGGCCCGTTCGAATTCGTCACGGGCTTCGCGCAGCGGGCGATCGAGCAAAAACGCGCGCTCCGACGGCAATGCTGCTGGCGGTGGTGTGTCCTGTGGGGTCGCCGGCCCGGTGGTCGCCGTTGCCGCGGCGGCTTGCGGCGGGTTGCCTGCAGCCCGCGCAACCGGTTTGGTCAGCGCCTGCGAAACGGCCTGCAGCAGTTTTTGCAGCGCGATGGGTTTTTCCAGAAACGCCATGGCGCCGATGCGTGTGGCCTCGACGGCATGGTCGATGGTGCCGTGGCCGGACATCATGATCACGGGCATGGTGAGCTGGCCGCTGCTGGCCCATTCCTTGAGCAGCGTGACGCCGTCGGTGTCGGGCATCCAGATGTCGAGCAGCACCAGATCGGGGCGCGATTGCGCGCGCATCTGTCGGGCTTGTGCGGCATTTTCGGCCAGCGACACGCTGTGTCCTTCGTCGTTGAGAATCTCCGAGAGCAGCTCACGGATTCCCATTTCGTCATCGACCACCAAAATACTCGCCATACCAACTCACTCTCTCAAACACCAGCCCGCTCAGCGCGGTGCCGTGGGCGCAGCGGGGCGCTCATGCGGGCTGCAGGGGCGCTGGCGCAGCAGTGTGTTGCGCCAGCCCAGGGAATATAAGGGAAACGCGCGCCCCGCAAACACGACCGTCGGCCTGCAGGTTCTGGATTTCGATGCGGGCATGGTGCTCCTCGGTGATTTTTTTCACCACGGCCAGTCCCAGCCCGGTGCCGCGGGGTTTGCTCGTGACGTAGGGTTCGAAGGCGCGGCTGAGAATTTTTTCGCTGAACCCGGGGCCGTTGTCGGTCACGCTCAGCCGCACCCGCGGCGCCGGGCTGCCCGGCGACGGCAGGGCCTCGGTGCGAATGCGCACTTTGCGCTCGGCCTGCGCCGACACGGCATCGATGGCGTTTTGCAGCAGGTTGTGGATGACCTGCCGCAATTGCGTGGCGTTGCCCAGGATGTCGGGCAGGGGATCGGCCAGATCGGCGCGGACTTCGGGGTCTTCGTCGGCGCTGCTGCCGTCGTGCGCGCTCAGGCTGGCGTAGAGGTTGAGCACGTCGCGGATGAGGGTGTTGAGATTCATCGGCTCGGGCTTGCCTGCGGGCAGACGGGCGTAGTCGCGGAAGTCGTTGACCATGTGCTGCATGGCCTGCACCTGGTTGACGATGGTCGTTGTGCTGCGCTGCAGCATGTCGCGGTCGGCGCCCTCGAGCTTGGGCGCGAGTTTCATCTGCAGCCGTTCGGCCGAGAGCTGGATGGGGGTGAGGGGGTTTTTGATTTCGTGCGCCAGGCGCCGCGCCACTTCGGCCCAGGCCAGCGAACGCTGTGCCGAGATGACTTCGGTGATGTCGTCGAACACGACGACCGACGCCGGCTGTCCGGGAAGCGCCAGTCGGGCGCCACGCACCAGCAGGGTGATGCTGGCGTCGCTATTGGGAAGCTGGTATTCGATCTGCTGCAGCCAGTGCGGGTTGGCGCTGGCGTGATCCTGTTCATCGAGCGAGGCGAACGCCTCCGACAAGGTGCGGGCGAACGCCTCCAGGCTGGGCAATTGCTGCAGCGGCTGCCCGATGAGGCCTTGCAGCGGCGCGCGCAGCAACCGCGTGGCGCTGGGGTTGGCCAGCGCCAGGCGCTGGTCGCTGCCGAGCACCATCACGCCCGCGCTGAGGTTGTCGAGCACGCTCTGCAGATAGGCGCGGGAGGCTTCGAGCGCATCATGGTTGTACTGTGCCTGCGCCCGCGCTTCGGCGAGCTGGTTGGTCATGGCGTTGAACGAGCGCACCAGCACGCCGAGTTCGTCGTTGCGCTCCAGCGCGGGTTTTTGCCGCAGATCGCCTTCGGCCACGGCCTTCATGCCATCGGCCAGCAGCAGCAGCGGCTTGGCGAGCTGGTTGCCCAGCACCACGGCCAGCAGCACGGCGAGAAACACGGCGAGAAACAGCGTGAGGGTGAGGGTGGAAATGTACATGCGCTTGAGTCCCTCGCGGCCCAACGCGCGTTCCTGGTATTCGCCGTAGGCGCGCTGCACTTCGAGTGCGCTGTTGGAGATGGCCTGCGGCACGTTCTGGATGAGCTGCAGATAGCGGCTGTGCCCGGGCAGAATGAAGTGGCGCGAAGGCACGCCGACCACAACGCGCAGCTTGAGCGTTTGCGGCATGTGCCCGGTGCCGTCGTCGCCGCCTTCGATGTCGGCGATCGATCCCATGGTGCGCAACTGCCGCATGCCGTTCGGCCCCGGGATGTCCGGGATGAGCGAAAACGGGTCGCCGCCGGCGGTGACCAGCACGGTGCCGTTGCCGTCGAATACGGTGATTTGCTGCAGGCCGAGCTGCTGGCGCAACTGCTCCATCGCCAGCGGCGACAGCAACGTGGGGTCTTCGACGATCTGCACCGACAGATTGCGTGCCTTGGCCTGCAGATCCGCCTGCAGCACGTTCAGCGTGGTGCGGCCCAGGTTCAGGCCGGCGCTGAGCGCGCCCTCGACCTTGACGTCGAACCAGGTCTCGATGCTGCGGGCGACGAACTGGTACGACACGGTGTAGATCACCACCCCGGGCAGCACGCCGACGAGCGCGAAAATGGCTGCAAGCTTGAACAGCAGGCGGCTGCCGAAACGGCGCTTGTGCAGCCTCCAGCCCAGCCGCAACCCCAGCGCCAGCACCATCAGCAGCAGCACCCCGGCGACGACGAAGTTGATCCAGTACAGCCAGGCGAATACCGGGCTGGGCTGCTCGGTGTTTTTGGTCGAGACGGCGAGCAAAAACATCAGGAACACCGCCAGTGGCAGCCCTAGGGCCAGCGCCATGCGCACTGCCCAGCGCGAGGTGCGGCTGTCCCAGGAATTGGTGTGCTGCATGGTCAGGGCGTCCAGACGAACGTCTGCGGGGCAAACGTCGCTTCGATTTTCCAGTCCGACTGCGACGACACATTGAGCTGGAACGGCCGCGGCAATTGCGACAGATCCAGGCGGAAGCGGGCGTCGAGTTCGTAGGTGCGCCCGGGGACGAGCTGCGCGGCCTCGGCCACGCGCAGGTTGCGGGTGCGTTGCACCACGCCCAGCGCCTCGTCCAGGCTTTCGTAGTTTTGCTGCAGCCCGCCGACGGACACGCGGTAGCGCTGCAGCAGCGGCTGGTAGGCCAGGCGCACTTCGCGTTTGGCCTGCGCCACGTCTTCGTTGAACCAGTACCAGCGTGGCCGCACCACGGTGGCCACGGTTTCGAAGTACAGCGCGATACCGCGATGCAAGACCTCCTCCAGGCTGCGAGGCAGGGCGAACACCGCCGCCGTGGTGACGAACAGCCCATCCGGGCTCATGGTCAGCATCAGCGGCTCGGTGTCCACGGTGACCGCGCCCGCAAGGCGCCACAGCCCCGCCCCGGCGGCCAGCGCCAGGCCGGCGCGCAGCAGTCTGCGGCGCTGCAGGTCGGGGGGGAGGTGGGCGGGTGTCACGACGATTTGGTGAACAGGGCGTAGAAAAAACCATCCTGCGCCACAGGCGCCGCGGCGGCTGGGTTTTCGCCGGCGTGCGGTTGCTGCGGCAACAACTGGCCGGGTGCGGGCGATGCTATCGCATCGGCGTGGCGGCGCAAAAACGCCCTGGCCTGCTCGTCGCCCTCCTGCGGAAACACGGAGCAGGTGACATAGAGCAGCTTGCCGCCGCGGCGCAGCAGCGGCCACAGCGCGTCGAGCAGCGCGGCCTGCGTCGCTGCCAGTGCGGCGATGTCGTCCGCCCGGCGCAGCCAGCGGATATCCGGATGCCGCCGCACGATGCCCGAGGCGCTGCACGGCGCGTCGAGCAGAATGCGGTCGAACGGCGTGCCGTCCCACCAGGCGGCGGGATGTGCGGCGTCGGCTGCCAGTGTCCGCGCGTGCAGGCCCAGCCGTTGCAGGGTTTCCTGCACCTTTTGCAGGCGTGCGGCGTCCTTGTCCAGGGCGAGCAGGTCGCAGTCGCAGCGTTCGAGCAGATGTGCGGTCTTGCCTCCGGGGGCGGCGCAGGCGTCGAGCACGCGCTGCCCGGCGTGGACGTCGAGCAGCGGCGCGGCGTACTGCGCTGCTGCGTCCTGCACGCTGACCCAGCCCTGGGCAAAGCCGGGCAGGCGCTCCACGGCGACGGCCTGCTCCAGCAGCAACGCCTGGTCGAGCGCCGGGTCGGCGGGGACGCAGGCGCGCAGCCCGACGGCGGCCAGTGCCTGCACGTAGGCGGTGCGCGACACGCGCCGCGGGTTGACGCGCAAGGTCATGGTCGGCCGGCGCTGGGCGACGTCGAGAATGCTCTGCCACTGCTGCGGGTAGACGCGCTGCAGGGTCTGCACCCACCAGTCCGGATGGTTCCAGCGCGCCTGCAGGGACTGCGCCGCGGGGGCGGGGTGTTCGCGCGGGCGGGTGAGGTAGCGGCGCAGCAGCGCGTTGACGAAGCCGGCAGCGTGGCGTAACGCCGGGGTGCGTTTGCACGCCTGCACCGTTTGATCGACCACGGTGTACGCCGCGTAGTGCACCTCGGCATCGGGTTGCAGCAGCACCAGCGCGGTGTGCAGCAGGTCGCGTAGCAACGGCGGGTGGATGGCTTTCGGATGCAGTTGCCCCAGCAGCGCGCGCGCCGTACCCAGACGGCGCAGCACGGCAAAACTCAGCGCCTGCGCCGCACCGCGCTGCGCCGCGTCCCAACGGCCTCGGGCGGCTGTCTGCGGCAACGCCGCGGACAGCGACGTACCGTCCTGCACGGCGCAGACGAGCTGCGCGCAGGCCAGCACGTCGCGCCACAGCGGGCGCGGGGCGGAGGGGGCAGACGATGCGGCAGGCGACGGTTGGTTCACCTGCGCATTATCCGCGCAGCCGCAGCCTGCACTGCGCAGGGTCAGGGGCTGATGTAGGCGTAGCCCTCACGGTATTGCAGATTGGCGACTTCCGCCACCCCCGAAGGCACGATGGTGGCATCGAGCAGCACGCGGTCTTTGGAGATTTTGCGCGAGGTCAGGGTGTTGTTGCACACGCGGAACGACACGCCTTTGCCCGCCAGATCACCGATCAGGCCGGCGAATTCCGCGCCTTTGCCGTCGACGGCGCCGTTGAGCATGAAGTCGATGCCGGCGCCGTTGCCGACGACGACGATTTTTGCCGTCGGGTCGGCAGCCAGATGGTTGCGCACATTGCCCAGGCAGCGCGACCCCTGGGCATCTCCCTGTGTGACGTGATAGACGACCTTGACCGGCCCTTCCTTGTCGGCCCGGCCCTGCGCGCGCGCGGTGGCGCTGGCCATGAGTGCGGCGGCGCCAACGGCTCCGGCAGCCAGCGCACGACGACGGTTTGACGTGGATTGCATCGAATCTCCTCCTGGGATGGTGGCCGTCCTGCGCTCTGCCGGCGCCTGGACGGAGACGAACGACTGCCGGCGCACAGTCACCGTGCCGGCAGCCGCATGATGCCTGCGCACCGCGTGCGACGCAATCCGGGCAAAGACGCATCGCCCGCGGTACGCCGGCGCATCAAGACAGGCTGTCGCGCCAGATGTTGTGCGCCCAGGCATCGGCGTAAACGCCCTCGATTTCGGTGATGCCCGCAGAAATGCCTCCCGACCCCGGCACGGTGAGGAAGGTTTTCTGCTTGTCGTCGTACTGATGCACAGTGGCGACGTGAATGGCCTGCTGGAAGTTCACCATGCTGTAGCAGGTATTCATCACCACCGGGTGCGGGTTGACCGGCTGGTCGTACAGCATGGAAATAATCGCCGCCGCGGCGACCTTGGCATGCTGGTTGGCCATATGGCCCGACTTGGGCATCAGCGGCGAGATCTGGATGGAATCGCCCAGCACGTGGATGTCCTTGTGCACCGTCGATTCGAACGTCAGGTAATCGACTGCGCACCAGCGGGCGTTCATGTTCGCCAGCCCGGTGCGCTGCGCGATCACTCCGGCGCGCTGCATCGGAATGACGTTGATAACGTCGGCTTTGACCGGGTCGTTGACTTCGAACTCCAGTTCCATGCGCGCGGCATTGACGCCGACGACCTTGTGATCCGGGATGTATTCGACCATGCCCTGGTACTGCTCGGCCCAGGCTTTTTTGAACAGCGGCTCCTTCGACTGCACCTTGTCGTTGGCGTCGAAAATCAGCACCTTCGATCGGGGCTTGTGCTGCTTGAAGTACGCCGCCACCAGCGAGGCGCGCTCGTAAGGCCCGGGCGGACAGCGGTACGGTGCGAGCGGCACGCTGATGGCGAACACCCCGCCATCGGGCATGGCTTCGAGCTGCCGGCGCAGCGCCAGGGTTTCCGGCCCGGCTTTCATCGACTGCAGGATCTTGCCCTGTTCGTTTGCCGCCTTGAGGCCGTTGACCGTGTCGAACATCAGCTCGATGCCGGGAGACACCACCAGTTTGTCGTACTGCAGCGTGTCGCCGTTGGCGAGTTTGACGCTGCGTTTGGCCGGGTCGATGCTTTCCACCGTGCTCTGCACCCAGTTGACCCCGTGGCGCTGGCGCAGCGCGTCGTACGACACGGTGATGTCCTGCAGCGTTTTCGCCCCGGCGATCACCAGATTCGACACCGGGCAGGAAATGAAGGCGTCGCCGGGTTCGACCACGGTGACGGCGATGGTGTTGTTCGACCACTCGCGGATGTACTTGGCCGCCGTCGAGCCGCCATAGCCGGCGCCGACGATGACCACTTTGCCTTTGCTTGCAGCGCTGCGTGCGGTGCTGGCACAACCCGATAGCACGGGGGCCAGGCCCAGGGTGCCGATGGCGGCGGCACCTGCCAGAAAATGACGTCGAGATTGCATGGTGGGCGTCCTCATGGGTGTTGCTGCGCGAAATACTCGGCGATGAGCTGGATCTGGGCCTCGGTGTATCCCTTGGCGATCTGCGGCATGATCGTGCCCTGACGCTGTCCGGATTTGTATTCGTTCATCAGGGCGATGAGGGACGCGGCCGGCCGGCCCGCCAGGCTGGGAATGGCGGCGGTGGACACGCCATGCGGGCCATGACAGTTGAAACAGGTGGCCGCCAGCGATTGCGCCGCTGGCACGGCGGGCGGCGCGGCCCGTGCGGCCACGGCGGCGCAGCACAGCGCAGGAATCAAAAGCAATGAGCGCAACATTCGATGCCTCCTCGTGGGTTGAGCCGGCGATCAAAAGACATCTCGTGTCTTTGATCTATGGCAAAAGGTATCGAAATGTAGCAAAACGCAACATTCGGGGGAACCAGCATCCCCCGCGAAAATCTGCGGCGGGTCAAGCCGCAGATCGTCCGAATCTTCGGCTGTGGCGCAGAACGACGTGGATTGACGCGGATGGCGCGCTGGCGCGCGCGATCGCGCGGCGTCAGGGCTTGATGTAGTACCAGCCTTCGGATTGCAGCTTGACCAATTCGTAGACCCCGGCGGGGACGATGGTGGCTTCGAGCACCAGCTCGCTTGGCGGAATTTTGAGGAAGGTCAGCGTGTTGTTGCACGCCTTGAACTGCACGCCCTGATTGGCCAGATCACCGATCATGCCGGAGAACAGGGCGCCTTGCGGCGTTTTCGCGCCGTTGAGCAGAAAATGGATCGCCTTGCCGTAGCCGACGACGATGAATTTCATTTTCGGGTCGAGCTCCAGCACGTTCTGGATGTTGATCAGCCCCTCGTAAGCCTGCTCCAGGCCGTCGCTGATCTGCATCACCACTTTCCACGGCTCGCTGGAAATCTGCTGCGCGGGCACGGGGCCCTGGGTCTGGGCTTGCGCCAGCGTCGCGCCACCCAGGCCGATCAGCCCGGCACCCAGCAGTTTGATACGGTCGCGTGGGTTCATCGAAAGTCTCCTCCAGACAAAGGATCAGGACGGCCGGTGGGGGTGCGTCGGCCGGGTATGCAGGTGATGCAGGCTCCAATGCTGACGCTCGGCCAGCCAGCGGTAGAGCCAATACCCCACCAGGGTGACGAAAACCAGCGCCAAGGTATTGAAAAACACCGCGCCGGGCAGAATGGCCAGAAGTTCGAAGCCGTTGAAGTCGCGCCATTTGACAATGGCGGTGAGCACGGCGCTGATAATGCCGAACCCCGCGCCGATCGCAGCGTTGATGCGCAGCAGCGTCGGCAGGGTGAGGACGGCGGTGTCGATGCGTGGGGCAGTCATGGTCGGGTCCGGGGGCTCAAGTGCGCACCTCGCCGTCGCCGAGCACGATCCACTTCAGGCTGGTCAGCCCTTCGAGGCCGACCGGGCCGCGGGCGTGGAACTTGTCGGTGGAAATGCCGATTTCTGCCCCCAGCCCGTACTCGAAGCCGTCGGCAAAGCGCGTGGAGGCGTTGACCATCACGCTGGAGGAGTCGACCTCGCGCAGAAAGCGCATCGCCCGCGGGTGGTCGCGGGTGATAATCGCGTCGGTGTGCCCCGAGCCGTAGCGGTTGATGTGGGCGATGGCCTCGTCGACGCCGTCGACCATCTTGATCGAAATGATCGGTGCCAGGTACTCGGTGCTCCAGTCGGCTTCGGTCGCGTCGCGCAGCAGCGGCGCGGCGCCCGGCACAGTCTGCAACATCGCCCGGCTATGCGGGCAGCAGCGCATCTCCACGCCTTTGGCGGCGAACACCGCGCCGATGCGCGGCAAAAACTCGGCGGCGATGTCGCGCGCCACCAGCAGCGACTCGGCGGCGTTGCACGGGCTGTAGCGCTGCGTCTTGGCGTTGTCGGTGATGCGCACCGCCATATCCAGGTCGGCGCCGCTGTCCACGTAGACGTGGCAGTTGCCGTCCAGATGCTTGATCACCGGCACGCGCGCGTCGCGGCTGATGCGTTCGATCAGCCCTTTGCCGCCGCGCGGGATGATGACGTCGATGAACTGCGGCATCGTGATCATCGCGCCGACGGCGGCGCGGTCGGTGGTCGGCACCAGCTGCACCGCATCGGCCGGCAGGTCCGCCGTGCGCAAGGCCTGCATCACGAGATCGGCCAACGCGCGGTTGCTGTGGATCGCCTCCGACCCGCCGCGCAGAATCACCGCGTTGCCCGATTTGATCGCCAGCGAGGCGGCCTCGATGGTGACGTTCGGCCGGCTCTCGTAGATCATGCCAAACACCCCGAGCGGCACGCGCATGCGGCCGACGCTGATGCCAGTGGGGCGGCGGCGCACGTCGAGGATTTCGCCCACCGGATCGGGCAGCGCGGCGACCTGCTCGCAGCTCTGGGCCATCTGCTCGACCACTTTGTCCGACAGGGTCAGCCGGTCGACGAAGGCGCTTTCCAATCCGGCGTCGCGCGCGGCGTGCAAATCGCGCAAATTGGCATCCTGCAACGCAGCGCGGTGCGTGCGGATGGCGGCGGCCAGCGCGTGCAGCGCTTGATTCTTCGCTGCCGTGCTGCCGCTGGCCATGCGGCGTGAGGCAACGCGCGCGCGCGCGCCCAACTCGGCGATGAGGGTGTGGATTTGTTCGGTGGAGACGTCCATGACACGGTAAAAAAGCGAAATGACCTAGGCAGGCGGTCCAGCCCGGCAGCAGTGGTACATCCAGCGGTGGGCTGGATGTCACACCCGCAGCAGGCGCCATTGTGCGTCAAGGGGCGAGGGCGGGTGGATGGCGAGGTGTAACGGTGCTCATCGTGGGACTGTGGACGGGGTGAAAAACGGCCCTGGGCGGCCTGTGGCAAAAAATCCAGCGGGGCGGGCTGGGCGCCAGCGTGCAATCGTGGATCGGCACCGGGGTGCGAGCGCAGGACGCCATGCAGTTCCTGGGACGATCCTGGGGCCCATGCTCGAGCAAATGGCGGTGCTGACGATCTTGCCAGATCAATCGATCCCGCTTCTGAGTCTGATTGACACAACGCATTGGACAGCGGTTGAGCGCACGGCCTAGACTCATGGAAAACCCCATCAGGGTTGATCCTGTCTCGATATTTACATTGAAATATATCGAAAAAGTCTGTTCAAGGAGAGAGTCGATGCGTCGAATCAGCAAAACCACTCGCTGGGTCTGGGCGGCGGCGGTCGTCGGCAGCGTCTGTGCCCTGCCGGCAGGCTGGGCTGCCGCGCCGCCCGAGGCCGCATCCTGCGCCGCCTGTCACGGCGCCGATGGCATGGGCAACGCCGCGGCGGGGTATCCGCGGCTGGCTGGCCTGCCCAGGCAATACCTGGCCGACCAGCTGCGCTATTTCGCCGACGGCACGCGCAACAATGCCGTGATGGCGGGAATGGCCAAGCCGCTGACGGCGGCGCAGATCGATGCGCTGGCGGCGTATTACGCCGGCATGAAACCCCAAGGCGGCAGTGCCCCGGCCCCATCCCCTGCGATTGCCGCTGCAGGCGAGCGGCTGGCGTTACGCGGCGATTGGGACAAGGGCATCCCGGCGTGCATACGCTGCCATGGGCCGGGTGCGGTCGGGGTAGGGGAGAATTTCCCGCCTCTGGTCGGGCAAAGTGCGGCGTATATCGAGGCGCAGATCAAGGCGTGGAAAGACGGCAGCCGCCGGGGGGATCCGCTGGGCATGATGCACACCGTCGCGTTGCGCATGAGCGATGCGCAAACGCAGGACGTGGCGCAATGGCTGGCTGCGCAACCGCTCACGCTCAAACCGTCCACCGCCGCGAAACACTGACCGGAGGCTCCATGAAACGTCTTCCCACCGCTCTTGCGCTCGCCCTGCTCGGCTCGGGTTTGCTCCAGGCCGCAGCCTACGCTGCCGATGCACCCTCGGCTCCGCCCAAATCCGAAATCAACGCCGCTGTGGGCACCGGCGCCACATTCACCCCGCCGCCCGAATCGAGCATTCCCAACGACGAGTTCGGCAAAATGGTCAAACTCGGGCGCGACATCATGCTCGACACGCCCAAATACGCCAAAGCCTACGTCGGCAATACGCTGAGCTGCGTCAACTGCCATACCGACGCCGGGCGCATGGCCGGGTCGTCGCCGCTGTGGGCGGCGTATGTCAACTATCCCGCCTACCGCAGCAAAAACAAAAAGGTCAACACGTACGAGGAGCGCATCCAGGGCTGCTTCATGTACAGCCAGAACGGCAAGGCGCCGCCGCTGGGCAGCGAAACCCTAGTCGCGCTGGAGTCGTATTCGTATTGGCTGGCCAAAGGGCTGCCGACCGGGGAAAAAGTCGCCGGTCGCGGCTACCCCGAGATCGCCGAGCCGGCGCAGGCGCCCGACTATGTGCGCGGCCAGAAGGTGTTTGAGGCCAAATGCGCGATTTGCCATGGTGCCGATGGTCAGGGTCAGTACGTCGGTGGTGAGACGGTGTTTCCGCCGCTTTGGGGAGACAAATCGTTCAACTGGGGCGCGGGGATGGGCAGCTACAAAAATGCCGCCAAATTCATCTACTCGAATATGCCTTACGGTATGAGCTACAGCCTCACCCCGCAGGAGGCCTGGGACGTGGCTTATTTCATGGACGCGCACGAGCGTCCGCAGGACCCGCGCTGGCAGGGCAGCGTCGCGGCCACCCGTGCCAAATTCCACGACACCAAGTTCAGCCTCTACGGCATCCGGGTGAACGGTAAATTGCTCGGTGACACTGGGGCGCCGAAAACACGCTGATCCACGGCGCCAGTGGGTAGGGTAGCGCTGCCGTCAACTCGGCTGTCAATTGGCGGCAGCGCCCGGGTCGATGCCGCGGAAAAACCGCCGGTACAGCAGCAGGTAGGCAGCCTGCAGCCCGACCGCGGCGACGAACGGCGCGACCAGCCAGCCTTGGTGCAGCAGCAAGGCGCCGAGCAGCGGGCCGATTGCCCGGGGAATCTGGATCGAGACATTGTTGACCGTCGCGGCCAGTCCGCGGCGGTCGGCGCCGGTCAGGCTCACGGTCAATGCCTGGCGCACCCCCATCGTCCCCTGGTTGGCTGCAGCGCGCAAAGCGTACAGGCCGGCGGCCGCCCAGAACACCGGTGACAGCGGGGTGAGCAACAGCAGCACCAGCCCGGCAGAGCGCATGGCCACGACCGCCGGCACGGCACCCACACGCTGCGTCAGCCAGCCGGCCAGCTGCGCACCCAGCGCTGCGCAGACAAAGCTCGCCGCCAGCGCCGGGCCGATGCTCGCGGGGCCATGTCCGTAGCGCAGCAAATACCAGTACGCCATCAACGGCGCGACCATGCCGATGCCCAGACCGTTGAGCGCGTTGACTCCCGCCAGCTGCCAGAGCAGGATGTTTTCGCGCGTGTGGCGCGCCTGCGTCGCTGCGGCGGTCTCTGCCGTCGCGCAGGCCGACGGCGGCGCAGCACCGGGTGGCTGCGCCCGGGGTGCATCGTCTGCCTGCAACAGCAGCCAGAATCCTGCGGCGGAGCCGAGCAGCGGCAAGACGAACAGACTGCGCAGGGCCCACTGCGGCGGCAGCGCAGCGGCCAGCCAGTGTGGGGCTGCGGCCAGCATGGCGCCCAATGCCATGCCGAGCATGCCCAGCGTCGAATTCAGGCTGAACACCCGGGCGCGCGCCGCCGGCGGCGTCCCCCGTGCCAGCCAGGATTGTTCCAGCGGGCCAAACGGCCCGGCAGCGCCGTTGGCTCCCCGGCCGAAGCCGCCGAGCACGGCAGCGGGAACCAGCAGCCACGGTGTGGACGCCACACAGGCGACGCCGGCGCAGCCCGCCAACACCACTTCATAGGCGAGAAGAAACTGCCGGCGCCCCAGCCGGTCGCTCAAGGGGCCGATCCACAGCGTCAGCGCCGCGCCGACGAACAGGCCGGCGCTGAGCACGGCGCCGATCTGTGGCGCCGTCCAGTGCAGCGCGTGCAGATACAGGGTGAACGTGGCGACGAGCGCGCCTTGACCCACGCTGCGGGCGGCGCGCGCCAGAATGATGCGGCGCGCTGCCGGTGAGATCTGCGCCCATGCACTGCCCGCGGCGCGGGGAGCCTGTGCCGGCGGCTGACCGGGCGCGGCGGCGTGCATGGTGCTGGCGGTTCACTCCCGGGCCGGCGTGGCGGCCGTGGCCGCCAGGCGGACGTCGTGCGTCATCACGGCGCGGGCCTGCGGGGCGGCATCGTGGCCTTTTTTGCCGCCGTTGGAGGCGGGAGCGGCCATGTAGCGCTTGATCTGCGCGATGACCGCGGGTTGATCCCAGTCCTCCGGCCCCATGGTGCGGGCGATTTCCTTGCCCTGTTTGTCGATCAGAATGGTCGTGGGGGTGCCCAGAATGTTGAGCGTGTCCAGAACGTGCGTCGTCGGATCGACGTAGATCGGCAGGTGGCTGATGAAGTTGTCGTCATAAAAACTTTTCACGGCAAAAATCCCGCCCTTGTCGACCGATAGCGGTACGACGGCGAAGTCTTTGCCACCGAGCAGTTTCTCCAGTTTGTCGAGGGTGGGCATTTCGCGCACGCAGGGCGGACACCATGTCGCCCAGATGTTGAGCAGCACGACCTTGCCCTTGAAATCGGCCAGGGACATGTGCTTGCCCTGGGCATTTTCAAACGTGACTTCGGACAGCGGCAGACGGTGCGCCGTCGGGTAGGGAGTGAAGGTAAAGCCCGCCGCCCAGGTGGCTGGGACGCTGGCAGCAGCCAAACCCAACGCCAGGACGGCATGGCGAAAAATACGCAGAGGGGACATCGAACAACTCCGGCAAATCAGCAGGCGGATGACGCGCACAATCACAAGCGGCAGCAACTGCCTGCAACCTGGGTGCGATTGTGAGACACACCTTAGCGGTTTCGCTCTGGCTGCGTTGTAACGGCGTGTCAATCTGCTGAAAGTGAACGGAGTATTCATGGGCGGTGTGCATCCGGTGTCAGCAGCCCTGGATCTGGAACTCGCCCGGCTGGTGCTGGGGATTCATGTGCTGGTCATCGGCTTCAATCTCGCGGGGCTGATTCTCGTCCCCATCGGGTGGTGGCAGCGCTGGCGCTGGGTGCGCGGCTGCGTCTGGCGCGCGGCGCATCTGCTGTCGATGGCTCTGGTGGCGCTGCAGGCCGCGCTGGGACGGGTGTGTTTTCTCACCGCGTGGCAGACGCAGCTGATGCAGCGCGCCGGGCGGCAGGGGGTCGTCGGCGGCCTGATCCAGTCGTGGATCGACCGCGTGGTGTTCTGGAACGTGCCGCTGGGGGTGTTGACCGTGTTGTATCTGGCTGCGGGCAGCTACGCGCTGGTGCTGTGGTGGTGGGTGCCGCCGCGGTGCCGTCGCAGCAGCCAACCGGCGAACAGCGCAAGGGCAGCCAGACCGACTTCCGGCCAGTCGCCGTAACGCGACGCCAGCCAGGCGAACGGCGTCAGTCCGGCGTAGCCTTGCACCCGCCCGCTGAGCACGCCGACGGTGTACGGCGCCAGTTCCGCCTGCACCCGGCCATGCGCGTCGATCAGCGCCGTCGCCCCGGTGTTGGTCGCGCGAATGCCCGGAATCTGGAATTCCAGCGAGCGCATGCGGGCGATTTCCAGATGCTGCGCTATCACGATGGTGTTGCCGAACCAGCCCAGGTTGGTGAGATTGGCAAACACATTCGGCGCGCTGGCCGCAGAGCGAAACCGTTGCGCCATCTGCGCGCCGAACAAGTCTTCGTAGCAGATGTTCGGCGCGATGTTCACGCCGTGGACGACGAATGGCGGCTGATCGAAGCCACCCCGGGCAAAGCTGCCCAGCGGCATGTCCATCAGCTTGACGAACCAGTGGAAGCCGTCGGGAATGAATTCGCCGAACGGCACGAGATGTGCCTTGTCGTAGCGGTAGGGGGCCGCCGCTCCCAGCCCGATGACGCTGTTGGTGTATTGCTCCGCACCGCGGGTCAGCGGGATGCCCACGAGCGCCGTGGCGTGGTGCGCGCGCAACTGCTGTGCGATGCCCGGCAGGAACCCCGGATCGAGATCGGCGGGTAGCACCGGTATGGCCGTTTCCGGGGTGACGATGAGATCGGCGCGCAGCGTGCGCAACCAGTCGCCGTAGAGCTGCAGGGTCGGTGGTAGGGCCTGCGGGCGGAATTTTTCCGACTGCGCGATGTCGCCCTGCAGCAGGGCCACGGTCAGCGGTGCCCCTGCGGGGTGGGTCCAGCGCAGGGTCTGCAGCTGCGTCCCGCCGGCGACGAGGGCGACGAGCAGGCCGACACTGACGGCCGCGCCGCGCAGACTCAGCCGGGTGAGCAGTGCCAGGCAGGCCGCGGCGAGTGCGGCGACCAGGTTGACACCGTATTGCCCGATCACCGGGGCATATCCAGCCAGCGGATTGGCGACCTGCGCGTATCCCAGGGCAAGCCAGGGAAAGCCGGTGAACACCGTGCCGCGCAGCCACTCGGCCAGGGTCCAGCTGCCAGCGAGGATCAGCGCGGCCCCCAGGCCGCTGCGTACCGGCCAGGGCTGTGGGGTGGCTGGCGGCGTCAGCGCGGCCGCCACGGCGCCCGCCAGCGCGGGGTAAAGCGCCAGATAGGCGCAGAACAGCAGCAGCGCGCCGCCGGCCAGGGGCGGGGCCATGCCGCCGTACACCGCCATGCTGATATAGAGCCACCAGATGCCGCCGGCGAACCAGCCCAGTCCGAGGCTGAAGCCCAAAAGCGCTCCCCGCCGGGCGCGGGCTGCGCGCGGACGTTGCGCGTCAGCCCACAGCAGGCTGATCCATGCCCCCAGGATGAGCAGTGACCAGGCACCGATTTGTGGCCGGCCAAAGGTTTGCGCCAGCAGCCCACCGAGCAGCAGCGACAGCCACGGCGCCACTCTGGCCGAAGTCAGCACACGCCATGCGGTGCCGCGGGCCTGCGGCGCTGTGCTGGTGGGTCTGCGGTGTGCAGGCAAGTCGGCCATGAGGCGGGGCGGTGGCAGGGAAGGTCCGGTGTTTATTGCCCCGCCGTGGCACTGCCTTCGGCATAGGGGTTGGCAAAGCCGAGCCGGTGCAAAACGGCCACTTCATGGGCTTCCATGGCCTGCGCCTCGCGTTCGGTTTGATGATCCCAGCCTTGCGCGTGCAGCAGGCCGTGGACGACCAGATGCGCGTAATGCGCCGGCAGCGCTTTGCCCTGCGCGCGCGCTTCCTGCTCGACCACGGGGCTGCACAGCACCACGTCCGCCTGCACCGGCCAGTGGCTGTAATCGAACGTCAGCACATTGGTCGCATAGTCTTTGCCGCGGTAGGCCTGGTTGAGCGCCCGGCCTTCTTCGGCGTCGACAAAGCGCAATGTGATGTGGTGCGCCTCCACCAGCCCGCGCAGCGCCGTACCCGGCTCTGATGACTCGGGGCCGACGCGCAGCGCCGCGCGTGCCCAGCGCAGGAGCAGGCCGCGCGGCAGCACACCGCGGTGCCGTGCGTCGGCGAATTGCACCGACAGGTGTAAGGCAGGGCGCAGTGCAGACATGAGGTCGGTCAAGCCGAAGCCGCCGGGCGGCGTTGTCGCTTGGATGGTTTCGCCGGCGTTGCCGGGGCGGCGCTGTCTGCGATGGCGGAAACTGGCGCCTGCTCTGTCCTGGTGCGTTCGTCGTGGGCCTCATACGCATCGACGATGCGTGCCACCAGCGGGTGGCGCACCACGTCCTGGCTGGTGAAGCGGTTGAAGGCAATGCCGCGAACGTCGGCCAGCACGCGCTGCGCCTGCGCCAGCCCACTTTGCGCTCCGCGGGGTAAATCCACCTGGCTGATGTCTCCGGTGATGACCGCGCGCGAGCCAAAGCCGATACGCGTCAGAAACATTTTCATTTGTTCCGGCGTGGTGTTCTGCGCTTCGTCCAGAATGATGAACGACTGGTTGAGCGTGCGCCCACGCATGAACGCCAGCGGGGCGATCTCGATGGCTCCGCGCTCGAAAAGTTTTTGTGTTTTTTCCATGCCCAGCAGATCGTAGAGGGCGTCGTACAGCGGGCGCAGATAAGGGTCGATTTTCTGCGTCAGGTCTCCGGGCAGAAAGCCCAGCCGTTCGCCCGCTTCGACGGCCGGGCGTGTCAGCACCAAGCGGGAAATCGCATGGCGCTCCAGCGCATCGACGGCGCAGGCCACGGCGAGAAAGGTCTTTCCGGTTCCCGCCGGGCCGATACCGAAGGTGATGTCGTGCTGCTGGATGTTCCGGATGTACTGCACTTGGTTCGGTGTGCGCCCATGCAGGCTTTCCCGTCGGGTGTACAGCACGGGCTCATCGCTGGCCGGTGCGAGTTTGGGGCTGACCCCCTGTGCCGCCTGCACCAGCTCGAGCTGGATGTCTTCGAGCGAGAACCTGGCGTCGGCACGCTGCCACAACGACTGCAGCAAATCGCGCGCCTGGCGCACGGATGGCGCCAGCCCTTCGATCTGCACGGTATCGGCCCGCCGGGTCAGGCGCACGTCGAAAGCAACGGCGATTTGCCGCAGGTTTTCGTCGAGCGGGCCGCAAAGCTGGGCGAGCCGCGCATTGTCCGGGGGGCTGAAGGTGTGTTGTAGCAGCACGGGTGAACAAAAAGAGGGTGAGGTCAGAACGCAACAGGGATCGCCACCACGGGCAATCCAAGTTGATAGTATCGGCATGACGCTGCCATTGTCAGTGCAGCCCCTGGGAAAAGAAACGGAAGCTCATGAGTACCATGCAATGCGCGCTGGTCGTCGACGACCTGCCTGCCGTGCGCGCGGGGTTTGTCGATCTGTTGCGGGAAAACTATCCGGCAGCAAAAATCTTCGAGGCCGGCCGCATGGCCGACGCCATGCAGATTTTGCAGCATGAGCCGGTGGATCTGCTGCTGGTCGATTTGGGGCTGCCCGACGCCAGCGGCATCGAGCTCATTCGTGCGCTGGCGGAAATCCGGCCGCAGGCGCGGTCAGTGGTCGTCACCATCTTTGACGACGACGATCATCTGTTTCCCGCGCTGCAGGCCGGGGCCTTTGGCTATTTGCTCAAGGACCGCCCCAAGATCGAGCTGCGCGCCCAGCTTCGCCGTATCCAGGACGGCGAGCCCCCGCTGTCGCCGAGTATCGCCAGGCGGATGGTGCAACATTTTGCCCACCTGCACACCGGCGGCCCGACGGGAACGACCAGTCCGGGCGGAGAGCAGATTGCGCTGACCGAACGTGAAAGCGAAGTGCTGCAGCTCGTCGGCAAAGGCTACACCCTGCCGGAGATCGCCGTCCAGCTCGGCTTGTCGCGACATACCGTCGCCGATTACGTCAAGCAGATTTACCGCAAGCTCAACATTTCGTCGCGTGCCGAAGCCGCGCTCGAGGCAGTGCGACGCGGTCTGGTGAAATAAGCGTCCCTCTTTGTCTCCTTCGTCCTCTGCTTTGTCCCCTTCGTCGTGTAGGTTGCGCACATCCTTGCGTAGATCGCTTCAGGCGGAAAAGTTTGCCAAGCCTGCAGGAGGTCATGTCGAAGAGACATGCGGCCAGACGCCGGGGGGGGGTTGACATCACGTGAATTGATCGCGCAGAATTACACTTTTCGCTGCTTTCTGAGTGGCGAGACGCGTCAAAAGCTCCGCAGCAATGAGGTGCTTGACACGGAAAACGAATTGATGCGATAATTTAAATCTTCGCCGCTAACGCAGCGAAGCGATTCAAGAGAAAAGTTAAAAACCTTTCGCTTGACTCGGAAATAAAATTAGTGCAATAATTCAAATCTTCGCTGCTAACGCAGCAGCGCCGTAAAAAACGGCGAGTTCTTTAAGAAACAACAACCGATAAGCGTGGGCGTTTGGCTTGATGCAAAAAAACCAAACGCTCAAATGAAGTACGGAAATTTTCCGTAATTCCTTGAGTGTGCATTGTTCGCAATGCAAAAAGATCAAACTATAGAGTTTGATCCTGGCTCAGATTGAACGCTAGCGGCATGCTTTACACATGCAAGTCGAACGGCAGCGCGGGGCAACCTGGCGGCGAGTGGCGAACGGGTGAGTAATACATCGGAACGTACCCTGTGATGGGGGATAACTACGCGAAAGCGTAGCTAATACCGCATACGACCTACGGGTGAAAGTGGGGGATCGCAAGACCTCACGTCATAGGAGCGGCCGATGGCGGATTAGCTAGTTGGTGAGGTAAAGGCTTACCAAGGCGACGATCCGTAGCTGGTCTGAGAGGACGACCAGCCACACTGGGACTGAGACACGGCCCAGACTCCTACGGGAGGCAGCAGTGGGGAATCTTGGACAATGGGCGAAAGCCTGATCCAGCAATGCCGCGTGTGGGATGAAGGCCTTCGGGTTGTAAACCACTTTTGGCGGGGGAGAAATGCCGGGTGCTAATACCATCCGGTGATGACGGTACCCGCAGAATAAGCACCGGCTAACTACGTGCCAGCAGCCGCGGTAATACGTAGGGTGCGAGCGTTAATCGGAATTACTGGGCGTAAAGCGTGCGCAGGCGGTTTGGTAAGACAGATGTGAAATTCCCGGGCTTAACCTGGGAACTGCATTTGTGACTGCCAGGCTAGAGTGCGGCAGAGGGGAGTGGAATTCCGCGTGTAGCAGTGAAATGCGTAGATATGCGGAGGAACACCGATGGCGAAGGCAACTCCCTGGGCCTGCACTGACGCTCATGCACGAAAGCGTGGGGAGCAAACAGGATTAGATACCCTGGTAGTCCACGCCCTAAACGATGTCGACTAGTTGTTGGACGGGATACTGTTCAGTAACGTAGCTAACGCGTGAAGTCGACCGCCTGGGGAGTACGGCCGCAAGGTTAAAACTCAAAGGAATTGACGGGGACCCGCACAAGCGGTGGATGATGTGGTTTAATTCGATGCAACGCGAAAAACCTTACCTACCCTTGACATGCCAGGAACTTGCCAGAGATGGCTTGGTGCTCGAAAGAGAACCTGGACACAGGTGCTGCATGGCTGTCGTCAGCTCGTGTCGTGAGATGTTGGGTTAAGTCCCGCAACGAGCGCAACCCTTGTCATTAGTTGCTACGCAAGAGCACTCTAATGAGACCGCCGGTGACAAACCGGAGGAAGGTGGGGATGACGTCAAGTCCTCATGGCCCTTATGGGTAGGGCTACACACGTCATACAATGGGCGGTACAGAGGGTCGCCAACCCGCGAGGGGGAGCTAATCCCTTAAAACCGTTCGTAGTCCGGATTGCAGTCTGCAACTCGACTGCATGAAGTCGGAATCGCTAGTAATCGCGGATCAGCTTGCCGCGGTGAATACGTTCCCGGGTCTTGTACACACCGCCCGTCACACCATGGAAGTGGGGTTTACCAGAAGTAGTTAGCTTAACCGCAAGGAGGGCGATTACCACGGTAGGCTTCATGACTGGGGTGAAGTCGTAACAAGGTAGCCGTATCGGAAGGTGCGGCTGGATCACCTCCTTTCTAGAGACGCATCAGTCAAGCGCTCACACTTATCGGTTGTCAACGAAGATGGTGGTTGCGAAACCGGACGTCGTGACCCGAGCGGGTCTGTAGCTCAGTCGGTTAGAGCACCGTCTTGATAAGGCGGGGGTCGTTGGTTCGAATCCAACCAGACCCACCAGCACTGGAGTTTGCCCTGGGGGTGTAGCTCAGCTGGGAGAGCACCTGCTTTGCAAGCAGGGGGTCATCGGTTCGATCCCGTTCACCTCCACCAGTCATCAAAAGAAAGTCAAAGACTTTCTTTTGATGAAAACATCGTTGAGTTCTTTAACAATTCAAAAGCTGATATCAGTATGACGAAAGTCATACATGCGATTGCATCGCAAATATGAGTTCAATCCTATTTGGCCGGTGGTCAAAATTATAGGATCAAGCGACTAAGTGCATACGGTGGATGCCTTGGCGACTACAGGCGATGAAGGACGTTGTAGCCTGCGATAAGCTGCGGTGAGCTGGCAAACAAGCTTTGACCCGCAGATCTCCGAATGGGGAAACCCACCCGCAAGGGTATCTTTGGCTGAATACATAGGCCAAAGAGGCGAACCGAGTGAACTGAAACATCTCAGTAGCTCGAGGAAAAGAAATCAACCGAGATTCCGAAAGTAGTGGCGAGCGAAATCGGATCAGCCTGCATGATGTAATGCGCGATATAGCAAAACGACATGGAAAGGTCGGCCAAAGAAGGTGATAGCCCTGTATGTGAAATATCTTGCATGAAACTAAGCATGCGACAAGTAGGGCGGGACACGTGTAATCCTGTCTGAAGATGGGGGGACCATCCTCCAAGGCTAAATACTCGTAGTCGACCGATAGCGAACAAGTACCGTGAGGGAAAGGTGAAAAGAACCCCGGGAGGGGAGTGAAATAGACCCTGAAACCGTATGCATACAAAAAGTCGGAGCCCTTCGGGGTGACGGCGTACCTTTTGTATAATGGGTCAGCGACTTACATTCAGTGGCAAGCTTAACCGAGTAGGGGAGGCGCAGGGAAACCGAGTCCGAACAGGGCGACAAGTCGCTGGGTGTAGACCCGAAACCGGATGATCTATCCATGGCCAGGATGAAGGTGCGGTAACACGTACTGGAGGTCCGAACCGACTAGTGTTGCAAAACTAGCGGATGAGCTGTGGATAGGGGTGAAAGGCTAAACAAATCCGGAAATAGCTGGTTCTCCTCGAAAACTATTTAGGTAGTGCCTCGCGTATCACCGCCAGGGGTAGAGCACTGTTTTGGCTAGGGGGTCATGACGACTTACCAAACCAATGCAAACTCCGAATACTGGTGAGTGCAGCGCGGGAGACAGTGCACCGGGTGCTAACGTCCGGACACAAGAGGGAAACAACCCAGACCGCCAGCTAAGGTCCCTAAATATAGCTAAGTGGGAAACGAAGTGGGAAGGCATTGACAGTCAGGAGGTTGGCTTAGAAGCAGCCACCCTTTAAAGAAAGCGTAATAGCTCACTGATCGAGTCGTCCTGCGCGGAAGATGTAACGGGGCTAAGCTATATACCGAAGCTGCGGATGTGCGTAAGCACATGGTAGAGGAGCGTTCTGTAAGCCTGTGAAGGTGTGCTGAGAAGCATGCTGGAGGTATCAGAAGTGCGAATGCTGACATGAGTAGCGTTAAAAGAGGTGAAAAGCCTCTTCGCCGAAAGCGCAAGGTTTCCTACGCAACGTTCATCGGCGTAGGGTGAGTCGGCCCCTAAGGCGAGGCAGAAATGCGTAGTCGATGGGAAACAGGTCAATATTCCTGTACCGATGTCTAGTGCGATGTGGGGACGGAGAAGGTTAGATCAGCCGGGTGTTGGATGTCCCGGTTCAAGTGTGTAGGCGTGCCCCTTAGGCAAATCCGGGGGGCTTAGCTGAGGCATGATAACGAGGCGGCTTGCCGCCGAAGTGATTGATACCCTGCTTCCAAGAAAAGCCACTAAGCTTCAGCTAGACACGACCGTACCGCAAACCGACACTGGTGCGCGAGATGAGTATTCTAAGGCGCTTGAGAGAACTCGGGAGAAGGAACTCGGCAAATTGGTACCGTAACTTCGGGATAAGGTACGCCCCTAGTATGTGATGTCGTACAGACTGAGCAGAATGGGGTCGCAGTGAAAAGGTGGCTGCGACTGTTTATTAAAAACACAGCACTCTGCAAACACGAAAGTGGACGTATAGGGTGTGACGCCTGCCCGGTGCCGGAAGGTTAAGTGATGGGGTGCAAGCTCTTGATCGAAGCCCCGGTAAACGGCGGCCGTAACTATAACGGTCCTAAGGTAGCGAAATTCCTTGTCGGGTAAGTTCCGACCTGCACGAATGGCGTAACGATGGCCACACTGTCTCCTCCCGAGACTCAGCGAAGTTGAAATGTTTGTGATGATGCAATCT
>Ga0067045_1027664_pt1 | contig 73422 bp, 70 predicted proteins | sample TerdegcTABiofilm_FD_59184 | JGI IMG/M metagenome (GOLD analysis project Ga0067045, IMG submission 59184) | Combined Assembly of (Gp0054472, Gp0054536) Wastewater bioreactor microbial communities from Singapore -Terephthalate degrading... | reverse complement strand
GCCGCTACCCGTATCGATTCTTTGGCGGGGCTACCCGCCATGAACATCGGACTTGCCGTGTCTTCCTTCACGGGGCAGAACCTGGGAGCAGGAAAGGTAGATAGAGCCAAAGCGGGCTACAAGGCGGCCTTACGGATTGGCTTTGGGATTACAGGGTTCATGATCCTTCTATTTCTTCTTTTCCCCAATGAGTTGATTGCTCTCTTTAGCCCTGACCCGGATGTGGTTCGTATCGGCGCCAAGTATCTCCGGATCATCGCCCCCTTTCACCTGGTATTCACTCTCATGTTCATCACCATGGGGGTCTTGCGAGGAGCGGGAGCGGTGATGATTCCCTTCATTGCCACCCTGTTGGCTATGTGGGTGGTACGGGTTCCAGCCGCTATCCTCTTCTCCACCATCTGGGGTATAACGGGCGTTTTTTGGGCTATGCCTATGGGATGGCTTGTGGGTACCACCCTCACGCTTCTCTACTACCGGAGCGGCCGATGGACTGAAAAAGCATTGATCAGAGCCCCTGAAGCTAAAGCCCATACTCACTGAGGATCACCTTCCCTCGATCCAAAAGAGGTTCCATCCTCGCCACTAGCGCATCCTCTTCGGTGGGCAACTCGGCTAACTCATCTTGGATTTTCTTAATCCAATCCGCTTCTCGTTCTTCCAGTTCCAACGCTCCACCCTTATAAGCAGATTCGATGATTTCCATTCCTTTCTGTGCGCCTCGAATAGCGGATTCCACAGGGTTCCTTCCCTGAATGATTTCCTTTGATATGGCAATGACTGGTTCCGGCGCCAGGATCAATGCCTGAGGATCAAGATGAACATCACTTTCCACGAACAATGTTTGTAAGGTTGCTGTATAGTCTAACTCGAGAGCTCTGTTCATCAGCCGAGCGTCGTACTCCAACTGTTCCAGGTACACAGTGGGGGCCATGCCCGCCAGGAGTTTCGTGTTGGCTACCGATTCGTTGGACCAGAGATCCGCCGCCGCAGCAGCCACATTTCCCACGGGGCTTAGATGCGCGCAGGCGGCTGTTTTGCCCTCCATGGAAATGGGAAGCCCCGTGATCGCCTTCAAGAATATTCCTTCGTATCCGCAATCCTTGTCCGGCCCCTCAGCTCCCTCCTCAATGGCCACTAGGGTCCTCACCACAGAAACGATCCTTACCATAGCGGCGAATACTTTAGGAATGTACTTTTTCTCTGCCAGCACCATGGCGGTGTTCCCAAAACCGCAGGCTGTGTCTCCCCCCGGTATCGCACCGGTTCGATGGGCGATATCCACGATGTTCCGCCACAGGAAACGCATGTCTCGCAACCCCAAAACAGCAAGGGCGAACACAACCCCCACAGTGTCGCAGTTCACCAGTGCCTCATCGCACACCTCCTTTCCGCCCGTGCTTTCGATGGAAAGGAAAGTACCTCCCGCTTTTGCTCCTTCCTCGAAGAGCTTAAACATAGACTCAAGATACCGACTAGTGCGCATTCGAACGGGTCGCTCGAAATCCCGAGTGTCGTTGGGAGTAAGGCGAATCTCGGTTTTTAGCCCATAAGTTTGGTAGAAATGTTCACAAACCTCGTTCATAACCGCCACAAGTTCGGTACCCCACTCCGGTCTCAAGGTCATTTCCAGGAGTGTCTCAAATTCCAACACTAATCCCTCCATGTGTAAGTCCACCGCCCGTTCCAGAGCGTCCCGTGCTATTCCACGGTACTGCTCTCGCACATTGGGAAAGGTGCTATCGGTGATTTCCATGGGCGGAAGAGTGAAGTTTAGTTCCGGGTACACCTTTCCCCCTCCAATCATTAACCCACGCCTGGATCGCACAGGCTTCACTGCCTTTCCAAACACCAATTGTTTAGGGTCTGTAATAGCCAAGGTCGTGTATTTCATGATTCAATACTATTTCGATAGGAATACTAAATATTGTACAAGGGAGTTAATTTTTTGGGAAAATTCATCATTGTCAGTTCCAGAGGTAGTAAGGTAGAGACTAGTTACAGTAAAAAAGCCCTCCCGACCGGGAGGGCTTCCAAAGAAAGATAAAACATCGTTACGATAGGGTCTATTGCTTCTTTTCCGCTTTAGGGATAGGCGGCAAAGCTCCACCGGGCAATTGGGTCTGCTCCTCCGCTTTTTTGAAAGGTGCGAGTTCTTCGGCAGTCGCATCCCGAACTTCCACGATCTGGATATCAAAGGTTAGATCTTTCCCTGCCAACGGAGCGTTGTAATCGATGAAAATGCTCGTCTCGTTCATGTCCTTGATCCGAACGGGGACAGTCCCAAACATAGTCTGTGCCATCAGCTGCATCCCGATTTCTGGTTTAATATTTGCCGGAAAATCCTTCCTCGGTATGGGTACTACCATATCTTCCCTGTATGGCCCATACGCGTCTTCCGCCTTAACTTTGATGGTCTTCTTATCACCCGCCTTCATTCCCTTCATCTGGTTTTCCAGACCAGGGATGAGTTGCCCTACTCCATAGATGAACTTGAGCGGCTCTTTCCCTTCGGAGGAATCGAATACAGTTCCATCATCCAACGTTCCTTTATAATGGAAGGTCACGTGTTTTTCTTTCTCGATGGCAGGCTTCTTCTCGCAGCTTCCTAGGGCAAGGATTAACAAAAACATCCCAATGGGTAGAATCCATTTTTTCATACTACTATACCTCACAGACATAAAGTTCAGGCAGTATACCTCTATCGGAAGAAAAAGAATACCCCCCTTTCTGTTCGATGCTTACGTAAAAACCTTATGCGGCAACTCCGACGAAAACTTTGAGCTATTCCTATCTTCTTGACAGAGCATGAGATAGGACTTTATTCTGATATCTGACAACCTATGTTGTCATGAATTCTTTGTCAGGAGGTCTTTGGATGAGTGCTGCAGAAGAAAAAGATGTTCGATTCAGCCCGTACAAGCTTCCATCCGACAAGATGAAAGTACCACCTACAACGTTCATGGGACGCCTGAAATACATAGGCCCAGGGATTATCATCACCGCTTCCATCGTAGGATCCGGAGAGTTAATAGCTACCACGGCCCTTGGAGCACAGGCTGGATTCGTCACTCTATGGACAATCATCCTTAGTTGCGCATTGAAAATCATTCTTCAATTAGAAATGGCCAAGATGACCATCACAACGGGGAAACCCATGCTAGCCTTCTGGAATACTATGCCGGGGCCAAAACTCTTAATGGGTTGGGCCGTGTGGGCCTGGTTGATCATGCTGATCGCGAAGTTTATCCAGTTTGGTGGCATCATAGGATCCACTTCGCAGAGCATCGAACTCGCGATTCCTGGCTTCAATATAAACGTTGGATCGATTTTAATCGCTCTAAGTGTCGTGCTTCTGCTAGCGTCCGGGAAATACAAGAGGATCGAGAAAGTATCCACTGTGTTGGTGGTGCTATTCGTGGTGTTCACGGTAGGGATGGCTATCCTAACGCAGTTCACCAAGTACGCGTTCAGTTGGGCCGACATTCTCAATGGATTGACCTTCAAGATGCCTCCTGAAGCAGCCTTTGCCGCCATTGGCGCCTTTGGAATAACGGGGATCGGGGGAGACGAGATCGTTCAGTATACGTACTGGTGCGTGGAGAAAGGGTACGCAGCCAATACCGGACCTTTTGATGGATCGGAAGACTGGTATCGCCGGGCCAAAGGATGGTTTAGAGTCATGTACATGGATGCCACCATTGCCATGGTAATCTACACCGTTGCTACGTTGGCTTTCTACATTCTAGGCGCCGCGGTCTTGCACGGACAGGGGAAGATACCTGGTGGAATGACTCTAATCAAAACTCTTTCCACCATGTACACGGAAGTGCTCGGAGGGAAATGGGTGGTGTATTTCTTCGCGCTGGGAGCCTTTGCAACCTTGTATTCCACCCTCGTCTCATGGACAGCGGCCAACCAACGAATCGTGGCCGACATCATGGCACGAATGAACCTGATCGATTTCGAAAACGCGCGGCAAGTGAACAAAGTAATCTTCTGGTCAGGGATCATTCTGCCCGCCATCTATACTCTGATGTCCTTGTTCTGGAAAGCTCCCGCCTTCATGGTCCAGATCGGTGGATGGGGTACCGCGTTCATTCTACTCGTCATTATTTATAGCTCCTTCTATCACAGGTACAAGATCCTCGATGCGAAATTGAAACCTTCTGCCTTCTACGATATATACCTAGTAGTGGGTTCCATCGCGATTCTCGGGGTGGTAGCGTATACTGTGTGGCAGCTGGTGAAATAAACCTCATGGATTTTTAATAGCCCGACGAAATAAAAAACGCCCCCTTTAAGGGGGCGTTTTTTTGCTTCTCCATGCTCGAAGAAAATTCTTTGCCACCGGTATCTATCCTACTCCACCTCGAAGCGCTTCGGATAAGACTCTCCCAGGTACTCCTTCAGTTCCTGCCACCGCCGCTTCGCTTCCTCATACCCCCCGTCATAAGCGAGGAAAAGAGTATCTTTATTCCGTTCGGCTCTCTTTGCGTGAATGGGGAAAGGTGGGCGTATCACGAATATCCTTCCTTGGCGTTCCAGTTCCTCGATATATTCCAACGTCTCATTGTACTTCTCATTTCGACTTCGTAGTGCGTTCAGTACCCCTGGTAAATGACGGTATACGAACTTAGCCATGATAGGTACCGATCCCATCTTCTTCTTTCTGTACCCTTTCTCACGGGTTAAGATCACCACGCATTTTTCATTCCCGTCGCTTACAGCTTTTCTAACGGGAATCGAATCGGACAAACCTCCATCCATCAACAGCTTCCCCCGAAATGGAACAGGCTTGGCAATGAAGGGAAGACTACTAGAAGCTCGTAGGAAGATGAGGTACTCAGACCCTAGCTCGGATTTTTCCATGTAGACTGCCTCTCCCGTATGACAATCAGTGGCTACGGTGTAGAGGGTCACTGGGCTGGAATGAAAGGTGTTAAAATCGAAGGGAACCAACTGGTTTGGGATCGTGTCGAAGATGAAATCCATACCAAAAAGATCTCCACCCCGAAGAAGTCTAAGATAACTCAAGTATCTTGGATCGTGGAGGTATCGGGTATTCACGATTCGATTCCGTTCGGGTTGACGGGACACATAGTTGGCCGCGTTACAAGCGCCCATGGAAACACCAATCACGTACGAGAAGTAGAGGTACTTATCCATGAAAAATCGTAATACCCCAGAGGTAAAAAACCCCCGCAACCCTCCCCCTTCCATAACTAATGCGCCCTGCGTAAATTTCATACCTCCCCCTGATCCTTCCGTCTGAGTTCTTCTACCCAGATCTTGCAAATCACCCGATCATCCCCCCTTCTTTTCACCCATCCATCCCGTTCCATACGGTTTAAAAGTGGAAGTAGGTATTTACGGGAAAAACTTGTCACTTGTTTGGCTTCCGCTATGGTGATGATTGAACCAATGGAACGATTTTTCAGGAGGCTACGCAGGAGGGATCGATACGCTTGTGTCTCCAGGAACAGGGAACTATCTAGAGGGACGATCATCCCCTCCTTGCACAATAGATCTATGTCCGCCCGAAGAGAAGCACCCCCTCGCGGTATGAATTCCCAGGGCTTTGACCCAGAGGCTTGAATCTCACGGTACAGTTTTACGGTCCGGTCTGGCAGGGAAATGGTCCCTCCCTGGGTTCCCTTTTGGGGTGTACCAATTCTCTTGTCTGTTTCCTTTCCCAAATGAGCATCAGGCTCCTTCTCCCCCTTCCTCTCCACCTGCTTTCCGCTTACGCTTCGAGCCCCATGTTTTCCCTTGATCGCTCGTTCTATTTCTTCCACCCTAGGAACCCGTTGCAAGTCCTCCAAAAAAGAAGCTACTCTGGTCCTTTCCTTCGGAGTAGTTTTTCCCACCCAGAGCACTTCCCCCCATCCCAGGATATCCGACCCTCCAGGTCTCATGAGAAGGAATCGATCCATTGGCAAAAGGAAAGCTGGTTGTTGTAGCACAACTCGGAGCAACTCCCCATTCCATGGATCTAAGGTGCCTCTTCGAGGATTTTCTCCAGAATACGGTTCTTTAGAGGTTTTTCCCTTCAACCTATACAGCGTAACCTTTTGGTGCGCGGTGCCATAGGCGATTTCCGCTTCCTGTTGAGACCTAACATTTGAATATAAGTATCCAATAGCCAGGAGTTCTTTTTGAACTTCCAACGAACTACCCCATTTCCTCCTTTCGTCCTGCGGGCATTGTGGGGAAAATCCAACTAGAAAATCCCCTCTTTCAGGAGGTGTGGAGTTGCCAGAAAGGTTCAACGCCACTCGGACCGAACCCGTATGGTCATCAGCCATGATTTCATCACAATCACGGTGATAGGATTGGATCCGCCGAACCCGTACCCATTCTTTCCGAGGAAGTAAAAGAAGTTCTTCTTTCAGATGGATTCTTCCCCTTCGTAAACTTCCCGCCACGATCGTTCCGGAGCCCTTCAATGAGAACACCCGATCGATCCATAAGCATGCAGGCATATGTATTGATTCGATCCTCTCCTTTTTCAACTCCGTTACGATCACTTCCTTTAGCAGTCCTACGCCTTCACCTGTTCGGGCGGATACCCGAGCTACCGGCACTATGCGACCGAATAGAGTCTTGCATCGATTCAAAGCGTCCTCTTCTACTTCATCTATCCGTTCGCGAGACACCATATCGATCTTGTTCAATACGAGAATGATCTTTGGAATCTGAAACACAGAAAGCACCCGAGCATGGGCCTCGGTTTGCGGCATCCATCCATCATCCACTGCGACCACGAGAAGGGCGCAGTCCATCCCCCAGGCTCCTGCCACCATGTTCCGGATGTACCGTTCATGCCCCGGTGCGTCGATCACCCCAATCGGATTCCCGTGGGGGTCCAGGAAATGGGCGAACCCAAGATCGATCGTCATGCCTCGCTGTTTCTCTTCGGGAAGGCGGTCGGTATCCATACCCGTGAGAGCCCTTATGAGGAGCGTTTTGCCATGGTCCACATGACCGGCTGTTCCTACTACCGCCACGTCAGACCTCGTTTAGGGGTGGCTCTTCCAGGATTATGGGTTCTTCGCTTGTTTCTTCCTCTGGGACAGGACGTGACCCCTTTTCATCCAACGGCAGGTTCAGCGCGGCTAAAAGGGCCGCCCGTACCTCGCTTGCGCTCTCTCCCCAGAGGGTAGAGAGGTTCAACTGAACCCTACCGTCCTCTACGATACCAATCAAGGGTACGGGAAGGTTCCTCATCCGGTCTAAGATGGCTTCTGGTTTTTCATCCGTTTTCAGTTCGATCGCGAGGGAGCGGAACTTTTCATCCGGAGCGCTGCCCCCACCTGTCGTCCCGAAGGCCGGGACTATATCCGCTACTTCCCGTGGAATCCCCTTTAGGACCCGGCGACCGAACCTGCGGAGATCTTCAAGAGGCACCAGATAGATACTCTCCACAAAGGACATACCATCTACCCTCCGGATCAGGATCTCTTCCAAGAGGGACAGGATCGTTTTCCCTGGCCGGAACGCGCGCAGCAAGGGATGCTTGCGGAGAGGACGGATCCACTCTTCCCTTCCCAGAACGATTCCTGCCTGCGGCCCCCCCAGCACCTTGTCGGCGGAACAGCATACCAGATGGGCGCCCTCCTCCAAATAGGTTCGAAGAGGAGTCTCTCCCGGAATCTGTTCTTTCGTCACTCCCGACCCTTGATCCATCACCAACCCCACGGAGGACGGTAACTTAGAGGACAACTCCCTCACTGAAGGCTGGGAAGTGAATCCCCGGATCCGAAAGTTCGACGTGTGAACCATCAACACCAAGGCCGTTCGTTCTGTGATAGCGGAAAGGTAATCAGACAGAGTCGTGATGTTGGTCGTGCCCACCTCCACTAGCCGAGCACCTGAGAGAGCGAGGATCTCCGGGACACGGAATCCCCCCCCAATCTGAATCTGCTGCCCCCGAGACACGATCACTTCCCGATCCTTCGCTAATGCTGAAAGGGTTAGAAGGACTGCCGCCGCGTTGTTGTTCACCACGAGGGAGGCCTCCGCTCCCGTGAGAACCCGAAGGAGTTCCGGGATTAACCCGCTCCTAACCCCCCGTTTCCCAGTCTTCAGTTCCAACTCCAAGTTAGAGTACCTGGTGTTGACTTCCCTTACCGCGTCCCAAGCTTCCGGAAAAATGGGACTCCTTCCCATGTTGGTATGTAGAATCACCCCTGTTCCGTTCATCACCCGCTGGATCCGTTTGAGATGCATCCTTCTACAGGCCGCGTCTACCGTATCGAGTACCTCTTCCCAGGAAACAGGGAAGTTTGTTTCTCTAACCCGTAGACGTAATTCCTGCAGGGCAGAGGCTACAGTTACTGCCGTCAATGCCCGACTCAACCGAGGAAACCAGCGCTGGATCCTTTTGTCTTCCAGAAGACGGGACACCTGCGGGATAGATGCGTAAGGGTTTTCCATGTCCGGAAGAGGCAGGAATCGAACCTACCACCGCGAAAAGCGGCCGACGGTTTTGAAGACCGCGAGGGCCACCAGACCCCATCTGCTTCCCATCTCGCATCATAAAAGGGCTTGTTTTCGCTGTCAACAATACCGATACAGTTGCCAGGTGAATACTGCCATGATATACAGAAGACATGAACTTCCACCTTTCTTTCTCCTTCATTCTTCCCACCCGGATCGAGTACGGAATTGGCACGCACCAGCGAATACCCGAATTGATCAAGGACCTTGGCGCTAGAAGGATCCTTATCATCACGGATCCAGGGGTTTCTCAGTTAGACTGGTTTACTCGTGTGGGAGATCTTCTATCTTCCCAAAAGATAATGGTCGAAATCTTTAAGGATGTAGAACCCAATCCAAAGGACCGGAACGTGGAGGAAGCGGCAACAGAAGCCCGACGAATGGGGGCCGACTGTGTTCTAGCCATTGGTGGTGGAAGCCCCATCGATTGCGCGAAGGTCGTTGCAATCCTCGCCGTCTATGGGGGGAAACCGAGAGACTACGAGGACCGTTCGCGCATTGGGCCCCATCCCTTACCCATCATCGCCGTGCCTGCCACCGCGGGCACGGGAAGCGAGGTAACTTTTGGCGCGGTGATCACTGACACTTCAGCGAAGTTCAAGTTTACCGTGAAATCGCCCTCCATCGCTCCCAAGGTCGCTCTTATCGACCCTGAGCTAACTCTTTCCATGCCTCCCGCCCTCACCGCCGCCACGGGGATGGACGCGCTGACCCACGCGATCGAAGCCTACACCTCGAAAGCCGCGGAACCGATTTCCGACGCTTGCGCCCTACACGCCGCGGAACTCATCGCTACCCACCTTCCACGGGCTGTTCAGGACGGGAAGGACATGGAAGCCCGTTCGGCCGTTCTTCTGGGGAGCCTTCTGGCCGGGATCGCCTTCAGTCATTCTGATGTGGGCGCCGTGCACTGCATCGCGGAGGCGCTGGGCGGAATGTACGATCTACCCCATGGGGTGTGCAACGCGGTCTGCCTTCCCCACGTGATGGAATACTGCCTGGAATCCAATCAAACAAGGTACGCCCGCCTGGCGCAAGCCATGGCGAATCAACCTGCAGCGAGCCTCGGGGCGGAAAACATCGATGCGAAAGCCGCGGTACGCGTAGTCCGCGATTTGGCCCGGCAGGTGGGGCTACCGGAGTTTAAGTCCTTCAACGTTCCAATAGCAGACTTTCCCATCATCGCCGAAAAGTCGGCGGCCAACGGGTCCAACAAAGACAACAACCCCGTACTCTCAGCCGTGGATTACCTTGCCCTTTTAACACGAATGCAAGGCGAGCGTTAACGGATTAACTTCCAGCGCTTCCTTGATTTCTCCGGAAACCTTTCTATACTTAACTTAACGCGGGAGGATTCGGATGCTGGAACCTTGGCATCTATGGATGATTGGGGGAATCTTGCTATGGATCGCGGAAATCTTCACTCCAGGCTTTGTAGTTGGTATATTCGGTACGGCCTGTTTGTTGGTTGCCCCTTTCTCGGCCCTGGGTTCTTCTCCAACCCTACAGCTCCTCGTGTTCGGACTTTCCACCGCTATCCTCGCTCTGGGCGTACGTCCCCTGGTGCTCGAGTATGTGTATAGGCCGAAAACGAACACAAGCACCAACGTGGACAATCTTGTAGGACGCACCGCTATCGTGGTCGAACCGATTGATCCCGTGGCTGGTACCGGTAGGGTTAAGGTACACGGGGACGTTTGGCGAGCGGTGACACCTGATGACACCTTCATACTAACAGGAACCAAAGTGCGGATTCAACAAGTGGAAGGATGCACACTGATTGTGCAAACTATAGAAGAAAGGAGTTCAGTATGAGCGTACCTCTTATCATCATTGGGATCATCGTACTGTTCGTGATCATTTTCGTAATCAAGGGGTTCGTCATTGTCCAACAATCGGAAACCATGGTAATCGAACGGTTAGGCCGGTTCCATAGGGTACTGCCCTCGGGGATCAACATCATCTGGCCCATCTTTGATAAACCGCGGTCCATTGAGTGGAAGTACGTCAAAACCGACGTGGACGGGAAGACTATCGTACGGAAAGAAACAATCACCCGGATCGATCTTAGGGAAACCGTGTACGACTTTCCCAAGCAGAACGTGATTACCCGGGACAACGTAGCCATCGAAATCAACGCTCTGCTCTACTTTCAGGTTACCGACGCCAAGCGGGCGGTGTATGAAGTGGCAAACCTGCCGGACGCCATCGAGAAGCTTACCCAGACCACCCTCCGGAACATGATCGGCGAGCTGGACTTGGACCATACGTTAAGCTCCCGGGACACCATAAACCAGAAGCTGCGAGCCATCCTGGACGAAGCCACGGACAAGTGGGGAGTCAAGATCAACCGGGTGGAACTCCAGGACATCACCGTGCCCGAAGACGTGCGGGGAGCGATGGAAAAACAGATGCGGGCGGAACGGGACCGGCGAGCCATGATCCTTGAGGCGGAAGGGAAAAAGCAAGCGCAAATCCTGGAAGCCGAAGGGATCCGTCAAGCCGAGATATCTAGAGCGGAAGGCGTCAAACAAGCTCTAGCCCTCAAAGCGGAAGGAGAAGCTCAGGCCCGAATCCGGGTTGCAGAGGCGGAAGCGGAGGCGGTGCAAAAAGTAACAAAAGCTATTCAAGAAGCGGGCGGGAACCCTACTACCTACCTCATCGCCCTGAAATACATCGAAACCCTGAAAGAGATGGTGAGTGGGAAAGATAACAAGGTAGTGTACCTGCCCTACGAGGCATCCGCCCTACTCAGGTCGATTGGGAGCATCCGGGATCTTGTGGACATAGGCGCTATGGGGAAAAAGGGTTGAGGGAAAATCTACCTTGTGCTACTCCTTATCTCCCAAACCTAAGCACCATTCCGGGAAAGATATACGCTTCCACCCCTTCGCTTAGCAGGGCGGGTCGGGCAATGCCGTACCGGCCATTCTCGAGCATGTAGCGAAAAACCTCTAACGTTTCGGGATTAGCTATCCAATACTCCCGCACCCCCTTCGCCTCATACAGTAGTTTTTTGTCGGTCTGGTCCCGCATGGCCGTGTTGGGGGAAAGGATTTCTATAATGAAATCGGGCGCGCCTCGAATCCCTTCGTCGATCAGTTTGGCGGGATCACACACTACCAAGAGGTCCGGCTGGACCAAAAGCTCGCAATCTTCGATCGATTCGTTCCCTTCCACAAATAACACGTCCAGGGGCGTTACATATACCTGACAGGGCTTTCCTTCTAGATGCTTGCTAATTTGCATGTATAGGGACCCTAGAAGCTCCTGATGTTTACGTTGTGGGGAAGGACTCATCATCACCGGCTCCCCATACCAGAGCTCGCAGCGCACATCCTCTCCCCACGTCTTGTAGTCTTTGTACGTGTAGTGGGGTTTATCTTTACCGGGGTTTGTGCCAGGGATAAAGGAAGGATTCATCGGCTACCTCCCTGCGGGGGTCTTCGCATTGACTAGTTATAATCACTATAACCAATCAACAAAGATGGAACAAGAGTAGGTCAAAAAAAAGGCCGGGCAGTCGCCTGCCCAGCCTTGTGGTTGCGCTTTTAAAATGGGCTCGCCAGCCCGATCAGCTAATACCGGTCCCGGTATCCGCCGCCGAATCCGCCGTGTCCTCTGGAACGGCTCCCCCTGTCGCGGGTTTGCTCGTTCGCTTCGTTCACACGAAGCTGTCGGCCCCGGAGTTCCATGCCATTGGTGGCCTGGATAGCGGCCTGGGCGCCTTCCTCCGTGGCCATTTCCACGAATCCAAATCCCCGGGCTCGGCCCGTCATTTTGTCCGTGATGATGTTCACGGAAGTTATTTCGCCGTACTGGGAAAACAAGTTCTGAATTTCGGCCTCGTCGGAGCTATAGCTTAGGTTCCCGACATACAATTTTTTTGCCATACTGAATGGTCCTTCGGGTTCGATAACGAACCCATACGTAAGATTTTGATCTGGTGTTTATCGACGATAAACCATCGTTTCGTTATCCCGGTCTTAGTTTCAGAAAGTGGTTTACCGCTTTAAGGAAGGACCTTAGGCAGAACTCTTTTCCCTACACGCAGCCAGAAAACTTTAGATACCTGCTATGCAAGCCAGATGCTGTAATTTACTCTTTCCTTTCTTTTGTGTCAATAGCAAAACACGATTTTGTTATTTTTTCTTGCAAAAATCTGATTCCTATCCCCATAGTAGTAGTATGAACAGCAAAGGAGTGAACTATACTTTGATTACGGGGGGTAGCGGTTTTCTAGGGGCGCGACTGGCCGCCCGTATACTGGAAGCGGAACCAAATACCCGTCTCATCCTTACGGATCAAGTGGATAGCCCTAGGTTAGATTCGATTCGGGAGAACGTACGATTCATCCAGGGCGATTTGAGTGATCCTAGCTTCACCCGCGAGCTATTACGCACCGAGGTAGACCGGGTGTTTCACCTCGCTTCCCTTGTTTCGGGAGGAGCGGAGCAGAACTTCGAGCTAGGGCTTAGGGTGAATGTGTACGCCACGCTGAACTTGCTGGAGGCTTGCCGCCTTCGAGGAAACAAACCCATCTTCGTGTTTACCAGTTCCATCGCCACCTTCGGAGGCAAGGAAATGCCGCCGGAAGTTACCGACTGGACTTTTCAACACCCGCAGAATAGTTACGGGGTAGCGAAGGTGATCGGGGAACAGCTTCTGAACGACTATACCCGGAAAAGATTTGTCGACGGGCGAGGGGTGCGGTTCCCCGCCGTGATCGTCCGGGACATCCCAAACACGGCCTTAAGTGGGTACGCTAGCAACATGATCCGGGAACCTCTGGCAGGGAACGATTACGTATGCCCCGTACCAAAAGACACGCGAATCCCGTTGGTCAGCGTAAAGACTGCGGTGGAAACCCTGTACGCGCTGGGAAGAATCGATGGCAGCCTATTGGGTGATTTCCGCACGGTGAACGGTCGGGGTATTTCTCCTTCCGCGGAAGAGATTGCCCGCGCTGTGGAACTTGTAGGAAAGAGAGCGGGCTTCAGAACGAAAGCGGCCCTAACTACTGCGGCGGACTTCCGAGCGGAAAAATCCCCAAGCGGGAAGAATAGGGGAGCCTCCTCCCAGTCTTACCCTAAGATCGGTACCATCACCTTCAAACCCGATCCCGCAGTGGAACCGATCATCGCTACCTGGCCAAAGATCATGCGAGCCGACCGGGCGGAAGCGTTGGGTCTGCCGGGTGATAGGGACATTCAATCAATCATTGAAGAGTACTTAGCCGTATGAATCCGTCTATCGTGTTCGTGGCTCCCTATAAGAGATTGGGAGAACTGTTCCAAGAAGTCTGCGATGAGTTTGGAAAACACTATCCCGTGATTGTTGGAGAGCTGGAAGAAGGTGCGCATTGCGTAGAGGTCTTCCGGGAAAAAGGAGTAGACGTGATCATCTCACGGGGTGGTACCGCCCTAGCCATCCGCAGACTCCTTCCCGACATTCCCGTGGTGGAAGTACCCGTAAGCAGTATCGATCTCCTGAAAGCGATCAATGAAGCTCGGGAGGAAACAGACCGAATCATCCTAGGAGGATTTCGGCAATTCACCTATGGGTTGGAGGAACTGGGAGATCTATTCCAGTTTCAGTTGAAGATCCTCGAACTGGAAGAGCCTTCTCCTCAGCAGCCCGAACAAGTGGTCTCGACCCTCCTGGAATACAGAAAGCAAGGGTACCAGATGTTAGTAGGAGACACGACCGCTGTCGGGTTGGCCGAGAAACACGGTATCCAAACCGTTCTCATTCGGTCGGGAAGAAAAGCTCTCGTGCAGGCTATTAGGGAAGCAGAAGGGGTGGCGGAGATTAGACGGAGAGAGCTTGAAACCTCTAGGCACCTCCAGGTCCTGACGGATTATGCTCAAGAAGGAATCCTGTTCATCGAGCCAGATGGCAGAATTAGCCATTACAACCTAAAAGCGGAGAAGATCCTTAAAGTTCCCGCCCATCGGATCCTGGGGAAAAACGTGTTGGATCTGTTCCCTGAAATACTATCCGGTGAAATGCTGAGAAACGGGAGATGCGAACTGGAAAAACACGTAACCATCCTAGGACAGCCCATCAGCGTAGATGTGATTCCGGTAGAAGTGAGCAAACGAATATCCCGGTTCATTGTCACGTTCACACCACGTCCTGCCTTAGATCGACCGAAGGGGAGGAACGGATGCGAAGAACACAACGGCCTCACCGCTGAATATTCCTTCGAAGATATCATCGGTTCCAGCGTAGTCATGCAGAGGGTAAAATCAGAGGCTCGGGAATACGCCCAAGTAGACTCTCCGATTCTCCTCCATGGAGAGACAGGCACTGGCAAAGAAATGTTCGCTCAAGCCATTCACAACGCTAGTCCTCGCAGGTCCCGACCCTTCGTCGCGTTCAACTGCGCAGCTTTGCCCGAAAGTCTTTTGGAAAGTGAACTGTTTGGATATTCCGAAGGCGCCTTTACCGGGGCTGTACCAAGAGGGAAGGCTGGCCTTTTCGAACTGGCGCAGGGAGGAACGATCTTTCTAGACGAGATAAACGAAATCTCCCCCAACACCCAGGTAAGGCTTCTCAGAGTGCTGCAAGAAAAAAAGATACGCCGAGTAGGAGACGATAAGATCATTTCCATCGACGTTCGTGTGATCTGCGCTTCCAACGTGGACTTGCACTCCCTGGTAGAACAGAAACGGTTTCGAGAGGATCTCTTCTATAGAATAAACGTTCTGAATCTTTCTATCCCCCCTCTCCGACAACGCGTGGAAGACATTCCTCTCCTCGTGGAGTTCTTTCTGAAGCGATACAATATGTACTTCCGAAAGAATGTCACGGGACTCTCTCAGGAAGCGTTGCAGATCCTCCAAGGGTATGGGTGGCCTGGGAATGTTCGCCAGTTGGAAAACATCCTGGAGCGGTTGGTGATCAAATCTAAAGATCCTATAGTGTCCGCTTCCCTTATCCGAGAACTCTTAAACGGGGAACCCGGTTTCAAATCTCCATCCTTCCAACAGGTCCCTTCTCTCTCCATCCCCTGTGGCTTGGATCTGGAAAGCATAGAGCGTTTGATCATTGAAGAAATGATCCAACGTTCGAACGGAAACAAACAGTGGGTCGCCGATCAGTTAGGGATCGGTCGGACCACCCTTTGGCGTAAAATCAAGAGCACAAGGAGTGTTTCAAAACGAAACCGATTTTCAAATTGAAACATTCATGTTTTTTCCCTCGCCTTGTTTCCATAAGTACGCAGCGTCACCTAAGAATTAATTCTATACCCATCCATCAATTGCATGACCTCAAGGAAGATTCGGACCTTGCCATCCGTGGATCGTCAATTGGCACCCTTATTGCTATTTTATTTGAAGTTTTATGGATCAAGTGTCTATAGAATCCCTAAGACGGAAACCTAAGGTCTACATCACCATGGGGGATCCAGCGGGGATTGGTGCCGAAATCATCGTACGCACTCTCTCCCAGAAGGAAATATACGATATTTGTACTCCGATTCTGATCGGCTCCTATCCGGTAGTGAAAGACGTTCTTCATTTCCTTCCTTCCCAGCTTTCCATTCATAGAATAGAGGATCCTACCCAAGCGATCGGTGAGGTCGGCACGATCGACTTGATCGATCTTGGCAATATTGCTCTTTCGGACTTCGAGTATGGAAAACCTCAGAGCGCTTCTGGCAAAGCCGCTTCGGAGTACATGCTGAGCGCCCGATCGCTCGTACAAGAACACGCGACCGAGGAACATTTCCCAGCGGCAATTGTAAACGGACCCGTGAATACCATCGCGCTATGGATGGCTGGATATTCGGGAAAAAACGAGATAGAACCTTTTCTTTCTGGGTCAGCCATTCGATTCCACCTCCCTATGGTTTTGCAGGGCGATCTTCGAATCGCCCACGTGACAGGGAACATGGATCTCCATCAAATTTTCGAAGAACTATCCACCGAAAGAATCCTCACTACCATCTCCCAGGCCGCTTTCATCGTTGAACAGTTGGGTACTCCAGACCCACGGATCGGAGTATGCGGCCTTAATCCATACGCGGGAGAAGGGGGAATCCTCGGACGGGAGGAGGAGGAGAAAATCATTCCAGCCCTGCGTCTCGCGAAAGCGAAAGGATTTCGTGTGGAAGGCCCGATCACGCCCGACATGATGATCCCGTATCTACAGGCAGGGCGTTTCGATTTGGGAATCGCCATGTATCACGATCAAGGGTTCATCGCCCTTAGGTCCAGGATGGAATACAATCGAAGGTCAAATCGATGGATCGGGATTCGTGGCTGCTGTCTATATCTTGGTTTACCTTTTATCCTTACTTCCGTCCTCCATGGGACGGCCTACGATCGAGCGGGAGAAGGAAAAGCGTCGGAGGATAGTATGACAGAAGCGGTACGAACCGCGGCTACCCTGGCACGAGTAACCTATATTAGGTTTCACAATGGCAACAATGTCCCGACGTCAGCTCGGGACATGAAACATACATGAATGGAGGTCGACATGAAACGGGTAAGTAGGTTCTTCGTGGTGGCGATTCTTGCCATCGCACTGATTGGATCCCTCTACGCAGGGGGAGGAAAGGAAGCGGCGAAAGGCGCTCCGAAAACAATCAAAATTGGCGCCATATATCCCCTGACGGGAGGAATCGCCGTCACGGGTGCGGACTGCAAGAGCGGAGTGGAAATGGCCATCGATATCATCAATAACAAGTACGATATCGACTTTCCCTTCGCCAAGACAGAAGGGATTCCTAACCTAGGAGGCGCGAAACTAGAAGTAGTGTTCGCCGATTCACGGGGCGACGCCACGCAAGGTATGGCAGAGGCAGAACGACTGATCACCCAGGACAAGATCGTGGCCATGGTGGGTGGCTACCAGAGCGCTGTGGTAAAAACAATCAGTGTGGCCACTGAACGGCTCCGGATTCCATACGTGCTCTCCGATGCCACCTCTCCGACTCTGACGGAACGGGGATTCAAGTACTTCTTCCGAGTGATTCCCCATGACGGGATCCAAGCGAAGAACGCGTTGGACATGATTCGAGATATCGAGAAAAAAGAAAACGTTCCGCTCAAGAAAGTAGCGTTGATCTGGGAGAACACAGAATGGGGTTCCAACGTGGCCGTTCAGGTCCGTAAGTACGCCCAAGAGTACGGTATGACGATTGTCGCGGACATCGGATATCCCAACCGGACCACCGATCTTACGGCGGAAGTGATGAGAATCAAGGCTTCTCAGCCCGATGTGTTGATTCACCCCGGATACATCAGCGACGCGATTCTCTTCGTGAAAACCCTGAAATCAATGGACGTGGTACCCAAGGTGTTCGTGGGGATGGCCGCATACGTGGAACCGAACTTCCTCCAGACCCTGGGGAACGACGGGAACTACATCTTCACTCGCGCAGTGTACGGCTTAGACTTGGCCAAAGCGAAACCCTTCATCGCAAAGATCAATGAACTGTACAAGCAAAAATACGGAAGAGACATGAGCGCCAACGCGGCTCGAAGTTTCACCGCTCCCTTCGTGATGGCCGACGCCATCAATAGGGCTAAATCCCTTGATCCGGACGCCATCCAGAAAGCACTGATGGAAACGAACCTGCCCGCTTCCGCATTCATATCTCCCTACGAAGGGTGCAAGTTCGATCCCAACACTCACGACAACATCTACGCCCGGAGCTTGTACTTACAGATCCAGAACCAACAGTATAGGGTAGTGTGGCCGTTCGATCTTGCCCCTGTACCTTACCAGTTCCCCTTCAAACCCTGGAAGGAACGGTAAAAACAGGGTATACAACTAGTAGAAACGTAACGTATCTTGGATGGGTCTTGCCTCGAGCAAGACCCATCCTTTCGAGAAGGATGGTATCCATGTTCATTCAGTTAGTCGTGTCCGGACTTCTACTCGGATGTATCTACAGCTTGATTTCCATGGGACTGAGCCTTATCTGGGGTGTCATGGGAATCGTGAACTTCGCTCATGGGGCCTTTGTGATGCTGGCGATGTACGCGGCTTACTATGGGGACCAACTCCTCCGCATAGATCCACTTCTCTTCACCCCGCTAGCCATCGCTCTATTGTTCCTGCTGGGTGTGATCGTGTACCAAATGATCATTCAATACGTAGTGGATGGTCCGTACGTGTCCCGGCTATTAGCTACCTTTGGCCTTGGATTCTTTCTTATCAACATGGCCCAATTCCTATGGTCCCCCAATTTCCGTACCATAAAGGAATCCATGGTCCATGGGGTGTGGAAGATTGGAACTGTCATGATCGAATTACCCAAGCTCGCCTCTTCCTTGGGAAGCATCCTAGTAGCGGCCCTTGTGTTCCTGTTCATTCGAAAAACCCGCACGGGGCAAGCGATCCAAGCGATCTCGGCGGATAAAATGGGAGCGGCTCTCATGGGAATTAACCTGAAACGGATCGCTGCCTTTTCTTTTGGGTTGGGGATTGCCTGCGCGGGAGCTGCCGGTTCCCTACTGGCGACCTTCTATTACATCTTTCCGGACGTGGCGAGCCTATTCGGTTTGATCGCGCTAGTGGCGGTAGCGCTCGGGGGATTCGGAAGCGTGGAAGGAGCATTTCTCGGCGCGTTGATCCTCGGTCTCGTGGAGACTCTGGGAGGGTATTACGTGGACCCGAACTGGAAATACGCTCTTATGTTCCTCATCTATCTGGGAATAGTGCTTGTTCGCCCGCAGGGACTTTTGGGACGGGGGAAAGTATGATGGAACTCATAAGACATCGAAGATTCCCCATCTACGTTCTCGGAATCGGTCTTTTAATCGCTCTTATTTTCCCTTGGATCGTTCAAGACCGATTTGCCCAGAACACTGCCATCTTTGTCCTGATGTACGGATTGATGGCCCAAGCCTGGAACATCATGGGTGGGTACACGGGATTGATCTCGGTAGGACAGGTCGCCTACTTCGGGATCGGCGCGTATACCTCTGCGTTCCTCTACACGCACTTCGGAATCAACCCTTGGATCGCCCTGTTGATCGGAGGGCTAATCACCGCCATGTTTGGCGTCGTGGCCGGTTACCCTGTCAGTAAACTCCGGGGACGATACTTCTCCATCGCTACCATCGCGATGGCGGAAGTGATGCGGATCTCCTTCTCCAACTGGGAATATGTGGGTGCCGCCCGAGGGATCCAGCTACCCATAGAGAAGGAATCCTTACTGACCTTTCAATTCCATTCCTCTAGACTGCCGTACTATTACATCATCCTATTCCTGTTTATCGTCGTGAACCTCGTGGTGTACTTCCTGGAACGGTCCCGAACGGGCTACTACTTCCGGGCCATTCGGGACAACGAAGAGGCGGCGGCTGGATTGGGGATCAACCGAAGTTTCTACAAACTCCTCAGTATTGGGATCTCAGCCTTCTTCACGGCATTGGCGGGAAGCTTCCTTACCCAATTCAGTTTGTATGTGGAACCGGACTACGTGTTCGCCAGTTCCATCTCCATCACAGTAGCCATGGTAGCCGTGCTAGGCGGCATTGGAAGTTTAGGAGGACCCATTCTTGGGGCTTTAGTCCTGATACCCCTTTCGGAATACACCCGGGCGTGGTTGGGGAAACAGGGGCAAGGGTTGGACCTCATGTTGTACGGTGCCCTCATCATTATTTTCTGCATCCTGGAACCCAAAGGACTGATGGGATTGTGGAAACGCATCTCCGCAAAGAAAAGGACGAATCCATGAATACTGCAATCTTACAGGTGGAAGATCTCTATAAGGATTTCGGGGGACTTCGCGCCTTATCGGGGGTCAGTTTCACTCTGAAAGAGGGAGAAATCACCGCTCTGATTGGACCGAATGGAGCGGGTAAAACGACCCTCTTCAACTGTATCACCGGTTTTACTCCCGTCACGAAAGGAAGGATCCTGTATCGGGGCAAGGACATCACGAACTGGCCTCCCCATAAGGTTGTGCGGCATGGGCTTGCCCGAACCTTCCAAGTGGTACAGATATTGGATGACATGACGGTGGAAGAGAACGCGATGGTAGGCGCCTTTCTCCACGAAAAGACAGTGCAAGGGGCCCGGGTGTTGGCTCGAAAAGCACTGGAACAGAGTGGAATCGCCCACTATCGAGACTATCTAGCAGGATCCCTTCCTATCCCTGCGAAAAAGCGATTGGAAATCGCCATGGCCTTAGTCACAAAGCCCGCTCTTCTTATGCTAGATGAAGCGATGGCGGGATTGACGCCAACGGAGTTTCGGGACGTACAGGAGTTGATTCTTAATCTGAAGAAAGAGGGAGTAACACTCGTGGTAGTCGAGCACGTGATGGAAGCGATCATGCCGATCTGCGATCGGGTTCTCGTTCTAAATCTGGGAGTTCTTATCGCGCAAGGCACCGCGAAAGAAGTCGCGGAAAATCCGGAGGTAATCAAAGCCTACCTGGGAGACAAGTATGCTAGAAATCGTTAACCTGAAAGCTGGGTATCGGGGAGTACCAGCGCTCCAAGGAGTGACTCTGGAAGTTCACGAAGGTGAAATCGTGGGAATCATCGGTTCCAACGGCGCCGGGAAATCCACCCTGATCCGAGCGATATCCGGCCTCATCAAACCCACCGAAGGGACCATTACCTTCAAGGGCACTCGAATCGATACCCTTCCTTCCCACGAGATCGTCCGATTGGGGATCATCCAGGTACCTGAGGGGAGACACCTCTTCGGGAAACAAACGGTTGAGGAGAATCTTAAACTCGGCGCCTACCTCATCAAAGACGAAAAAAAGATCAAAGGCAATCTAGAGTACGTGTACTCCATCTTTCCAATTCTGAAGGAACGGAAAAAACAGAGGGCCGAAACGTTGAGTGGTGGGCAACAACAGATGCTCGCCATTGGAAGGGGATTGATGAGTAATCCCCAACTACTGATCGTGGATGAATGTTCCCTTGGGGTAGCGCCGATCGTGGTGGAAGAGATCTTTAAAATCCTAAAGACAATCAACTCCCAAGGTACCACAATCATGCTGGTGGAACAGAAGGTCCATGAAGCGTTGGAACTTGCCCATCGGGCCTATGTCCTACAGACCGGCCGCGTAGTAATGCACGGTTCGGGCGAAGAACTATTGAAATCAGAACTCGTGCAGAAGGCATATCTGGGCATATGAGGGCGGCCATGAAACAGTACTCAACATTCGCCGGTTTGATTTTTCTTAATACATGAAAGGAGATTTAGAATGAAACAAGGCTACTTTCATCGGGTCCACAAGGAGACTCCTACCCGCCTCTGGATCAATAACCCCTCGGCTTCGGACATGGAGAACGCTCTCGCGGCGGGCGCTGTCAACTGCACCACCAACCCCTCCTACTGCTCCAAGCTCCTCCAGAGCGAGCCTGCCTATATCAAGGCGGTGATCCGAGACACGGTACGCCCCCATCCCAACTTACCTACCGACGCGCTTGCCCTCGAAGTGATCAAGACCGTTTCCAAGCGGATCCTAGACCGCTTCTACCCCCTGTACCAGTCCAGTAACGGCAGGGAAGGGTATGTGACCATCCAGGACGATCCCCGCAAGGACTATGACGCGGATCACACGGTGAAGGCTCACTTAGAGTTCGCGAAGCTAGGCAAGAACTTCATGGCCAAGATCCCGGTGATCGCGGGCGGGTGCGAGGCGATCGAGGAACTGGTGACCCGGAACATTCCCGTCTGCGCCACCGAAATCTTTTCCATCGCCCAAGCATTGGAGATCTGTGAACGGTACCAGAGAGCATCTAAGAAGAGCGGGAACCATCCTCCTTTCTACGTGACCCATATCACGGGGATCTTCGACCAGTACTTTGCCGAGGTAGTGAAGAACGAAAAGATTTCCATTGATTCCGCTGTTCTTTCCCAGGCGGGCACAATCATTGCCCGTAAAGAGTACCGAATCCTGAAGGAACGGAAGCTACCGGGCACCCTTCTGGGCGGCGGGGCTCGGAACTTAAGTCATTTCACCGAGTTCGTGGGAGGGGACTTTCACATCACCATCAACTGGAGCACGGCGGAGGAATTGATCCAAAAGGATCCTCCGGTAGCGAACCGGATCGATCTCCCCACCCCCAAGGAGGTGGTGGAGGAACTTTCCGCCAAACTGCCGGGCTTTCGCCGGGCCTATGAGGAGGATGGCATGAAGCTGGAAGAGTTCGCCGACTTCGGCCCCGTGATGCTCTTCAAGACCATGTTCCTCAACGGCTATATCAGACTGATGGATGAGATCGCGGAGACGCGATATCAGAAATAACAATCGTAAGTGTTCGCCTAATAAAAAAGCCGGATGGTTCTCCATCCGGCTTGTCCTTTTGATTCAGTACTATCTTCTAATACCGATCCCGATACCCACCGCCACCAAATCCGCCGTGTCCTCGGGAACGATTCCCTCTGTCGCGGTTCTGCTCTAGCGCTTCGTTCACGCGAAGCTGTCGGCCGCGCAGTTCCATGCCGTTCGTGGCCTGGATGGCAGCCTGGGCGCCTTCTTCTGTGGCCATTTCCACGAATCCGAATCCCCGGGCTCTTCCCGTCATTTTGTCCGTGATGATGTTCACCGAGGTGACTTCGCCGTACTGAGAGAATAGATTCTGGAGCTCGGCCTCGTCGGAACTATAGCTCAGATTTCCGACATACAGTTTTTTCGCCATACTGAATGGTCCTCCGGGTTCTGTTTCAAACCCATACATAAGAAATTGATCTGGAGTTTATCAACGATAAACCACCCGTGTTACCGTCCTGGGCCCGGATTCAGAAAGTGGGTTACCGCTTTCAGGAAGTACGTACAGACAAGTGATCGTAACAGCACTCTGAAGATGCAGAACTCTTTTCCCCTTCACGTAGCCAGAAAACACAGATACCTGCTATGCAAGCCAGATATGTTTAAGCTACCATAATCCGACCTAATAGTCAATAGAAACCCGCTACCCTTCCACAACTATCCGGTTTCTCCCTGACTCTTTCGCTCGGTATAGGGCATTATCCGCTCTCTGTACGATCGTGATCCGATCATCGGAAGAGTGCCAGGTCGCTACCCCCAGGCTAATGGTTATCTGTCCCGCTTCAGGAAAAGTGGTTGTTTCCACAGCCTTACGGAGTTTTTCCGCTAGTTGCTCCGCGGAAGTAGAGTCCGTGTCTTCCGCGATGATCAAGAACTCCTCCCCTCCCCATCTACCCAGGTGATCGGTCTTTCGAATCTGGCTTTGGAGTACCTCAGACATCTGTCTCAGTACCTTGTCGCCCACCAGATGCCCGAAACTATCGTTCACGTTCTTGAAGTGATCGATATCGATCAGGATAAGGGCAAATATTCTTCCATATCGTTTGGCCGCATATAGAGTGATTTCCAGAATTTCATCGATTTTGAGTCGGTTGCAGAGACCGGTGAGGGAATCGGTAGTGGAAAGTTTTTGCAGCATTTTGTTCTTTAGGGCTAGTTGCGCGTGGGCCTCTGCTAACCGATTCTGGGTTTCCTTCAACTCGGTGATATCCACGGCGATGGAGTACTTGGTGGTTCTTCCATCCGGCCAGGTAATGACCTTTTCCTGCAACTGATACCAACGATCATCCACCGGATTGAACAATTCAAACACGATCGTCTTGTCCAGAGGCCGGGCGTCCTTCGAATCGACCAAGTATGGAATCTTACAGAAGATGCAAGGTTTCACTTCCCCATAGATCCGTTCATGACACCGTTGCCCAATGTAGTCTCCCCGGCTCTGTATCATCTTCTTATTCATATAGATGATTTCGTAGGTAGCGATATCCACCACATAGATATCGAAAGGGATCACATCGAATAAAGATTTAAATAGATCCCCTTCGATCATGAAGCGCTCCGATAGGTAGCAAAGACTTTTTCGATGGTTTCCTTCAGAATTTCTGGCTTCACTGGCTTCATCACATATCCTTTTGCTCCCGCCTCGATGGAATCGATCACCATCTGCTCTTGCCCGTGGGAGGTGATCATGACGATCAAAGCGTTTGGATTCTCGGAAAGGATCTGTTTCACCACATCGATCCCGCTCATGTCTGGTAACGTGATGTCCATCGTTACCAGGTCTGGATGTAGTTCCCGGTACCGCTCGAGAGCTACCATACCTGTTTGAGCGAAACCGACCACCTTGTACCCAAGATCCTCCAGTAGCTGAGCCAGCTTTCGAACAGTGATCTGTGAATCATCCACAATGAGAACGGTTCTATCCCTCATTCTGAGGCCTCAATTTCCAGTGTCTTTTTATAGTAGATGCCGGGAGTGATACAGAGGACTATCATAGTCCCTCTCTCTGTTCGGATCTCTCCCGCAGTGAGCTTTGACTGTTTGTATCGCTGAATACTCTTTCCTTCGTTGATAATGATTGGGGTAGAGACGTTGAAGGCATATCCTGGAAGCTGGAAATCCTCCAGCGCGTTACCTACCACGATGTTGATACAGTCCCCCGCTGTTTCTTCCATCAAAATATCTTGTTCTTCAGGAGCAACCGATACCCCTTCTGTATACCCCTTAAACACCGCTTCCATCAAGCTTCGATCAAAGGAAAAGGCCACGATCAGCTTCAACCGATCTTCTACGGTGAGGATGGAAGTTAGGTCCTTCAACTCCATTCGATCCAACTGCCCCTGTATGGGTCTTACATCCATCACCGATATTTTCCCTTCCATTTCTAAGAACTGTTTCCCGCGATGCAGCAACTGATCGACGAACCGATCTAGGTCAGTATCCGTGATTAGATCCGGTATGTTTGGATCATTATCTTGCTTCATAAAAACACCTCGGAATCGGGAATCTTTATAATAATCTCCGTTCCCCTATCCTTCTCTGTACGCATATCCATCTCCCCTCCCAATCGTTCCACTTCTTCCCGCACGGCACTCAATCCGATTCCCCTCCCTGAAAAAAGGTCCGCCTCCCTTCGGGTAGAAATTCCATCCCGGAACATTAACTCCCGCAATTCTCTCTCTCCGAATGTACTTCCTCTTTCCCGAGTAAGCAACCCTTTTTCGACAGCCTTCCTGCGCACCTCCTCCCAGTCTATTCCTTTCCCATCGTCCTGTATTCTGAACTCTATTCCTTCGGTGACCCGTCGAATGGTGAGTTCGATTCTACCTTCCGTTGGTTTTCCTTTGGAATGTCGCTCCTCCGGATCTTCTATCCCATGTATGATCGCATTTCGCAACAAATGGACGAATCGCAACACAAGGGCTTCGTACTTTTCCCGTATCACCCGTACGTTGTCTCCTTTGATTTGAAGAGGAGCTATAGCTTTTCCCCGCAGCTTTGCCAGTTCCATCACCTGGGAAGGATAGATAGAGAACAGATCGAATATCCGAACAGTACGGAGTTTGGGGATAACCGAAAGTTCCGCCTCGATTCCTAGCTCTTTGATTATTTTAGGTACGGATCGAATTTTCGAAGCTAATCGTTCCAGTTCTTGTAAGTCCTCCGGTTCCAGCACATAGACCTGTCTCCGTTCGAAGAACCGCTGCCCGAGGTACTGTTTCAGGATTTCCTTGTCCTGCTCTAAACTAGTATGTAGAGATCCCCAATCCAAAACGTTGGATGGGACATTCTCTCTTCCTGTTTGATTCTTTTGGTAAGAAGAAAGCTGTTCCTCTGCTCTATGCAGAGCTCGAGGAGCATGCACTAGATCCAGTTGGGAAAGCACCCCTTTGTACGTATGGAGGTACCGGTACAGTTCCTGCGAAGGCAGTGCTGGTCGTTCTCGAAGGAATCCCTCGAAAGTTTCGATGGTATCGAGAAAATACGTTCGATTCCCCAACGCGTTCACCACGAACTGGAGGATTTGCTGTTCCTGAGTGAGCTGTTCTTCCAACGTTCGATTGTACGTAATATCCTTCAGGATCATCATCACTCGTTCTGGATTCAAGATCCGGAGTTTTACCTGAAGAATACGCCCTCTTACTGGTATTTCTGATGGTAAAAGGGACAGGAACACTTCTTGTTGATAGGGATCTTTCGTCCGAAAAGTCGCTGTTAATGCCCGCCGAAAGAGGGTTGCCCGATCCTTCCCTTCTGGATCAATCAAATCTATCACCGAACATCCTTCTATTTTCTGACCGAAGAGCCGCTCGCATTCCCGGCTATAATCGGGGGCTACCCTAAGATTCGAGTCAAACGAAAGGATTCCTTCTTCCATATGATCGAACAGATCCCGAAGCGCTTCGGTTCGCTCTTTCACTTTGTCTTCCAAGTGGGTAGTGTACTCGCGAATCGTTTCCATCATTCCTTTTAGAGTTTCCGACAACATCCCGATTTCGTCGTCGCGAGAAACCTGAGGAAGCGTTCCCATCTTTCCTTGCTGGTACTCTTTGGCAAAACTCGTAAGCGCTCCCAATGGTTCCAGAACTACTTTCCTCAAGGTGGCGAGGATCAATAGCCCCAACAACAACAGGGAAATGCCTAGAACGAGGGCCAAGGGAAGGAATCTGGCAAATCCAATCACTTCCCGGTCGTTGAACAGGATCAGGGTGTACCACTGGATCTCCGGCAGGTAGGCTATGGCACAGATCTTGAGTCCTTCCTGATCCCGCAAAGAAATGAGTCGAACGCCATCGGGCTCCTTCAAGAGGCTCTTCATGGCATCCTTCAGGAGAGTTCTATCCTTCTCTGTCGGTAGAATTCGGAAAACAGTACTCTTTTCCTGCTCCTCTTTAGAAATGGAGCTGAGTTCAACCAGAGTTTGATCAGGATGAGCCTGGATTGCTCCATCCCGATCGATCAGGATGGGAAGGACCCCTCGTTGTTTCCCTTGAATGAACCGTTCCATGAAGGATCCGAAAGAAAGTCCTGTTCCTGCTATTCCCAGGACCGTATCACCAGCGCGCATCACCACATCTATCCACACTTTTGTGTCCTTGATAGCTTTGTCGTAATTCACATTGAGGGTGTATTCCCTCACCTTTTCAACTGTAGAAAAATACCAGCTATCTTCGTTGGATTTGGGATCCAGCGTGTACTGGAGCTCTTTTCCCTTGTAGGTATCCTTCCCATCGTTGAAGTAATAATGTCCCGATTGGTGCACTACAAAGAAGTACACTCGATCCCGAAAGTATTTCTTGTAGCTTTCCAGTTCTTCCAGGGCTGCGTGTTTCAAGGTTAAAGAATCCTCGTTTTGCGTCCAAGTCTGTAATAAGGGGGAATCGGCAAGTTTTCGCGCCAAGGTAATCTCCCGATCCAGCACGTTGGAAATATCGGCCTTCTCCTTCAACACTAGCTGTTTGGCGTATTCAATTCCCAAGTCTCGACTCAAGGACCTAAGAGCAGAATAGAACACAAAAAAGGTAGCAATCCCAACGATGAGATACACTCCCATGACTACCCGAAGGAAAAATTTGCTCAGACTTTGGCCTGAGGCATGGTTCTTTTGAAGCACTCGCTACTCCTTTCTGCGCTACAGGGAGAATACAGCAGCCGGAGCAAAAGCACAATATGTTTCTATTGACAGTAACGATCTATCTTTATATGATTCAACCCGGATTAAATCCCAATCCTATTCTTTCAGTTATGGCAACCTTTTAGAAGGAGAAACAAACAGTGGATCAGACAAAAAAACACATGAGCACGCGGGATCTGGTGCTAACAGGTATTTTGCTAGCCGCGGGCACGGTAATCAAAGCGGTTTTCCCCAAAATGGTGGTGACTCCCAATTTCATTATCTCTATGTATGCCCTAGCTATTCTCCTGGTACAACCCACATTACTGGAGGCTCTAGGAATCGGAATCGTATCCGCTATTCTTTCCCAACTTACTACCGCGGCACCTGTTCCTTTCATTAACTTCGCTTCAGAACCTATAGCCGCTCTAGTGTGCTACCTGTTGATAAAAATACCCGTGAAAGGGAATTTCGCTACCCAAGTAACACGACCCGCCCTCATCACTTTCCTGACCACGGTAGTGTCGGGAGTGGTGTTTGTTCTTATTCTTTCAGCGGTGCTTTTGGCTCGGGGTTCGGGAGCACGGTATGTGCTGATCTACACGGTAGTCCTACCCACGGCAGTTGCCAATATGGTGATTACCACCCTTTGCTATGCTCCGATTTCTAGGGTGCTGACGAAAAAGGAACAGCCCCTTACATGATCCACCTGGAGCGCTTTAGCTTTACCTATGCGGGGTCTTCCCGACCGGCTCTAGAAGACCTAACCGTTCATATGGCTCGGGGAGAGTTCGTTGCCTTGGTAGGCCCGGTGAACGCGGGCCGTACCACTCTGTTTCGTGTATTAAACGGGAGTGCTCCTACCCATTTCAAAGGGACCTATCAGGGAATCTGCAGAGTAGGGGATTTGAACCCTTGCGAGGTTGGCCATATTAGGATGGGAGAATGCACCGCCTCTATTACAGGCGATCCAGACTCTCAGATTGTAAGTCTTACTGTGGAAGAGGAAGTCGGGTTTGCCCTAGCCCAGAGGGGATACGACAGGGCTTACATAGAGAAAAAAGTAAACGAATCCCTCAAACTGGTAGGGCTAGAGGGATTTCAACGGAGATCTACCGCTTCCCTATCGGGTGGACAGAAACAAAGACTGGTTATCGCCTCTGCCCTGGCTGTGGACCCAGAAGTAATCCTATTGGATGAATGTATGGCTTCCTTGGACCCCAAAGGGGCCCGGAACCTCTACAATCTACTATCCGGATATTGCAGGGCCCAGGAGGTCACCTTGGTAGCAATGGAGAAAGACTTGGAGCTCGTTCTGCCCTATGCGGATCGAATTATCCTGATGGAAAGGGGCAAGATTTTACAGGACATAGGAGTAAAAGAGGTGGTAGAGCATACTCAATGTATTGCGAAAATAGGCGTACGGGTGCCTGCTTGGATGCGGATTGTGGGGGATTTACAGGAAAGGGGAATATTGGGGACACCCTTACCCGCAACTGAAGAGGAAGCTATCCTACGGATACGAGAGAAGATATTGAAATGATGTCGGATAGAGAAATAGTCATTCGTATAGATAATCTCTGGGCTCGTATTGGTAAGGCTGAAATTCTGAAAGGTATCAATTTCCAGATTTACCGAGGTGAGTTCGTTGCCCTTATCGGCCCTAACGGGGCAGGGAAAACTACCCTACTGAAACATTTAAATAGCCTCCGAATCCCTACTAGGGGCACGGTTCTCATTGAGGGTCAGGATACTCGAACAACCCGCACGAGTGTTCTAGCCCGGAAGGTAGGGTTTCTGTTCCAGAACCCCGATCATCAGATCATCACAAACCGTGTGTGGGATGAAATTGCCTTTGGATTGAAACACACAGGGGTACCCTCCGAGGAACATACCCAGCGTATCCAAGAGGCAGCCCACTGGGTAGGTATAGAACACTTGTTAGAGGCGGATCCCTTTCTTTTACCCCGACCTTACCGGCAACGAGTAGCGTTAGCCTCGGTCCTTGCCTTGAGGCCGCATATTCTGGTGTTGGATGAGCCTACCTCTGCGCAGGATGAACAGGGCACTCGCTTGATCATGAAAATTGCTCGAAATCTCCAGCAGCAAGGTACCACTCTAATACTGGTTACCCACGATATGGAATTGGTGGCGGAATACGCAGAGCGCGCTCTAATACTTGTAGAGGGAAGTCTTATAGCGGATCTACCCGTAGAAGAGCTGTTTCAACAGGAAGAACTACTAGAAACTGCAGAATTGGTAAAACCAGGGGTTTATCGGATCGCTACAGCTCTCGGGTACTGGTCGTCTACTAACCCTTCGAGTAACAAGCTATCCGCAAATGAACTAATAGAATGGATCCTACAGCATAGCTCGCTTCCGGTAGGTTAGGGAGGAAAGGATGGAAAGCCGAGTTTTGATCCGGAACTGGTCCCCTCTTAGCAAGTTTCTCCTCATGCTTTTGATTATCGCAAGTGCTTACGTGACTCATTCTATCTGGGTCCTGTTGTCATTAATCGCCCTTCAGGCCGGAGTATCTGTGCTATCTGGCGTTGGGAGAGTATACCGGAACACTCTCTTAGCCTTGCTTGTAGGTGCGTTTACATTAACACTCTTCCAAATTTTCGGAATCTCCGAAGGAAAGGTAATTCTCACTCTGATCCCTTGGTTAAAATGGGGTAACATTACCGATCAAGGATTGTATGTAAGTCTTATCATGTCCCTGCGAATGATCGCTTCCGTGGGCTCTATTCCCCTCATGGTGGTGCTTACCCCCGCGACCCAGATGGTGTCTCTCATTTCCGGAACCTTTCGGCTACCCCCTGCTTATACCTGTGTATTGATCACCGCCCTGCGCTTCATACCCACCTTTGCCGAGCGCATGAGCCTCGTGATGCAAGCTGAAGCTTCCCGGGGTTACCGTGCAGACACTGCCAATCCCTTCCGCAAAATGGGGATGATTCTTCGCATGTCTCTACCCCTGTTGGTGACTTGCGTTCGAGATGTAGATACTCTTGCCCTTTCTTTAGAATCCAGAGGATTTACCGCTAGGGGAAACGGCAGACTACCTGCATCTATCCCCCTATCTTCTATAGAGTGGCTTATCCTTAGCCTTAGCGCAGCAGGGTTTGCGGGGTTAATCGTTCTTTCTTAACCATTCGGGCACTGGAATCATTCTAATTTCTGCAATTCTGTATCGTAAAAAAATCATCACCAATCTGTTGACAGGGAGGCGGTAGCGCACTAGAGTGAAAGCTAATTCTAACAGGAGATACGTATGAACTACTTTAATTCTTTACCCTTTAGGGAACAAATACAGCAACTCGGCAAATGCCGGTTCATGGCAAAGAGTGAATTTGCCGACGGGGTAGCCGTTCTGAAAGGCAAAAAAATCGTGATTATCGGCTGCGGGGCTCAGGGGTTAAACCAGGGGCTGAACCTGCGGGATTCGGGACTGGATGTAAGTTACGCCCTACGCAAGGAAGCGATCGAACAGAAACGTCCTAGCTACAAGAGCGCCACAGAGAACGGATTCAAAGTGGGGACCTACGAAGAACTAATCCCAAAGGCGGACGTTATTGGGAATCTTACTCCCGATAAACAGCACAGCTCTGTGATTGATGCCGTTATGCCGTTGATGAAGAAGGGATCTACCCTCTGGTACAGCCATGGGTTCAACATCGTGGAAGAAGGGAAAAAGATCCGGCCCGACATCACCGTGGTGATGATGGCACCCAAAGGACCCGGAACCGAGCTTCGTACGGAATACGTTCGCGGTTTCGGAGTTCCTACCTTGATCGCCGTGCATCCAGAAAATGATCCGGAGGGGAAGGGTTTGGCTATTGCAAAAGCCCTCGCTTGCGGAACAGGAGCAGACCGGGCGGGTGTACTGGAGTCCAGCTTTGTCGCCGAAGTGAAAAGCGATCTCATGGGAGAGCAGACGATCCTTTGCGGCATGCTGCAGACAGGCAGCCTCCTCGCCTTCGACAAAATGGTGGAAAAAGGGATCGACAAAGGATACGCGGCTAAACTCGTTCAATATGGATGGGAAACCATCACGGAAGCGATGAAGTTTGGGGGAATTACCGGGATGATGGACCGATTGTCCAATCCTGCAAAGCTTCGAGTGCACGCGCTTTCAAAAGTGTTGAAAGAGATCCTTACCCCTCTCTATAAGAAACACATGGATGACATTCTTTCCGGAGAGTTCAGCCGTACCATGATGGAAGACTGGAAGCAAGGAGACAAACAGTTACTCGCATGGCGGGAAGCTACGGGAAAAACCGCCTTCGAACAGACTCCCGCTGGTTCTATGGAGATCTCCGAGCAGGAATACTTTGACAAAGGTCTTCTGCTAGTGGTATTCGTGAAAGCGGGAGTGGAACTTGCGTATGAGATCATGACCGAAGCGGGAATGAAACCAGAAAGCGCCTACTATGAATCCCTCCACGAGGTCCCGCTCATAGCAAACCTGATCGCGCGAAAGAAGTTGTACGAAATGAACAAGGTCATCTCCGACACAGCCGAGTACGGGTGTTACCTCTTCGACAACCGAGCTCGACCCCTATTGGCCGATTTCATGCGCAAGATCGACACGGACCTGATTGGGAAAGGATTGGTATACAAGGATACGGGAGTACCCAACAAAGAACTCTTTAAGGTGAACGAAGAGATCCGCAACCATCCGGTAGAACAGATCGGAAGAGTGCTCCGCGCCCACATGACGGCAATGAAGCCGATCAAATAGATCAAATTAAGGGTAGCGATACATGGAAGGCCGTCTCATAGGCGGCCTTTTTTATGGCAGCGGCTCCTTTTTCGATTGATTACGAGATTAAGCTATACAAGTATTTAACAGATCTCCAGTAAGATCGTTTTCAAGTACACCCCCTCGGGAAACGCTAGCGTCCGGGTATGATCCGACGCCTGTCCAAGGACACGAAGGATGCGAGCTTCCTTCCCGGCCCGGCCTGCGGAGAGGCGAAGCAGGTTCAAGAACTCCTCGTGGTCCAACATGCCAGAGCAAGAGCTGGTAAGGAAAAGATCCCCTGCCTGCAAGTTCTGGAAACAGAGGGTATTCAATCGCACATACGCTTTTTTTGCTGCTTCGAGGCTAGATCGGGATTTCGCAAAGGCAGGTGGATCACAGATCAGGTAGAGAGGAGGCTTCCTGCCAATAGGTGGCCGGAGGGATGTGGAGGAGGCGCTTTTCCCCATTTCCTTCTCTAAATACTCGAACACATCCCCCTGATGAAAAAAGATTCGCTCTTTTTCAGGATCTATGCCATTAGCTAAATACGTCTGAATTCCCAATTGGAGAGCAATCGCTGAGCTATCCACATTCGTTACATCTATGGCTCCTCCCAACCATGCGGCAACTCCGAACGCGCAGGAGTAGCTGAAAAGGTTCACCACTCGCATTCCCTTCGCAGTTTCCCAAACCACGTACCGCGCATCCCGCTGGTCCAGGAAAAAGCCTGTCTTCTGCCCCTCCATCACATCCGCGAGCATCACCATTCCGTGTTCGTAAAATTTCACAGGACCTTTAACCATACCTCTATGTACAACAGGGGCTAATAGAGGCAGCCTTTCTACTTTTCGGGCTTCCACATCCGATCGTTCCACGATGGTTTGAACTTCAGGCAACTCACTGAGAGCTTGGACAACCATATCCCGGAAACCCTCCATCCCTGCTGTGTGGATCTGAAACACCGCCGTATCCGCGTATATATCCACGATGAGGCCCGGTAACTGGTCTGCGTCCGCGTGGATTAAGCGGAACCCATCCGTCTGGGGAAGAAGGAAGCGTTTTTTTCTTTCCCATAGGGATTGAAATCGTCTCTTAAAAAAATCCTTCTCGATCGGTTCCCGTACCCTAGTCAGGATCCGAACCCGGATCGTGTTTGCCGGATGGAAGGTACCAATTCCCACGAACTGACCGTTACTAGATCGCACCTCCACCAAACTACCCGCCGGAACGGTAGGTGCCTCCTTCACTCCCTGCGAGAATACCCAGGGGTGCCCTGCAAACAGAGGAATTTCCCGTGAAGGAGCTACTGTTACGATGGGATAGTTTGAGCGCATAATAGAAAAATACCAAAATTGCACGTTCCTTACCAGCTAATCCCTTATATTTTGTAGGCCCTACAAAGCACCCCTTGCAATTCCCCTAAGGTCTGGTATAATCAGATATATCTGAATCGTTCTAATCGTTTATTTCTAGTTAAGAGGAGGACCGTATGAAAAAAACCTTGCTCATCGTACTGATGGCGCTTATCGCTTTCGGTATGCTTTACGCCGGTGGAGCCAAGGAAAAAGCTCCTGCCCAGAAGGTGGAGCCCGTAAAACTGAAATGGGCCCACGTGTACGAGACTAGCGAAGAGTTCCATAAATGGGCTCTTTGGGCTGCCGAGGAAATCAAGAAACGGACCAACGGCAAGTACCAGATCGAAGTGTTCCCCGCCTCCAGTCTTGGAAAGGAATCCGATATCGTGGAAGGCTTAAGCCTCGGTTCCGTCAATATGGTGTACGCTGGTTCCGCTTTCATCGGGAACACCTATGGACCCATCGCCATGGGAGAAGCCCCGTTCATGTTCACTGGCTACGAACACTTCATGAACTATGCGAAGAGCGACTTCTTCAAGGAGCTCGCCACTGGGTATGAGCAAGCATCCAAAGGGAACAAGATTACCGCTAATACCTACTACGGGGCCCGATGCGTTACCTCGAAGAAACCCATCAATAAACCCGAAGACATGAAGGGCCTCAAGATTCGAGTTCCCAACGCGCCCCTCTATCTTATGTTCACCGAAGCTGTCGGTGCCAACGCGGCTCCCATCGCCTTCGCTGAGGTCTATCTAGCCTTGCAACAGGGTGTAGTGGACGCTCAGGAAAACCCCCTTCCTACCATTCAGGCGAAGAAGTTCTACGAAGTTCAAAAGTACATTAACCTGACCCAGCACATTATCAACAACCTCCTCACCATCATTTCCGCTTCCACATGGCAAAAGTTGACGCCGGAGGAAAAGAAGATCTTTGAAGAAGTAACAGTGGAAGCAGCTCGGCAATGCTCCAATGCCATCCGCAAGGCAGAGGATGATCTATTGCCTTGGTTCGAGAAGCAGGGGAACATTATAAACAAGGTGGACCGCAAGCCGTTCATCGATGCGGTGGCTCCCAGCTTGAAATCCAGTCCTCGGATGACTTGGACCCTGGAGCAGTACAACAAGATGCAAGCTTTGAAACCTTAAGATTTTTTACGCGAAGTATTACCGAAAACCGCCGTTCGCCCTGTACCACGGGTGGAACGGCGGTTTTTCTAGAAGGAGCCTCTATGTCTGAAACACGTAAACCACAGAATGAAGGGAAACCAGGAGAAACCGAGTTCCGGTATTCCGATCTAAAATGGGAAGATTGGTTGGTATTGGCCCTCTTTTGGGTATTGGCTTTCGTGGTCTTCCTTCAGTTCTTTTCCCGGTATGTCCTGAACGCTGCCATCGTGTGGACGGAAGAGATGGCGAGGTATCTATTGATCGCCGTAGGATTCCTCGGTTCCGCCATCGCTGCCCGGAAAGGGGCGCATATTTATATGGAGTTTAGTTATCGATTTTTCCCTCCAAAGATAGGGTTCATCATGTCCACCCTAGTAGACATAATCAAGATCCTGTTCTTCGGCATGTGCACGTACCTTTCCATCAAGATCATGCCGATCATGGCCCGTCAACGGATGGTAACGGTCCATTACTCGATGGCTGTGCTCTATGGGTCAGTGTTGATCGGTTTCGTCTTAATGACCTTCCGTAGCATCCAGATCGCGTGGATCCACTGGAAAAAGAAGTACATCCCTGTCATTAACGACAAGGTATGAGGAGATTCCCATGTTAGGTCTCATGTTCTTTATTTTATTCTTCCTGATCATTATTGGCGCTCCCATTGCCATCGCCCTCGGAGGCTCCTCCGCTCTCTGGGTATACTTATCCAACGCGGTGCCCGATTTCACCATTCTCCATAGGATGGTGATGGGAGTAGATAGTTTTCCCCTGTTGGCGATCCCCTTCTTCATCCTCGCAGGAAGTTTAATGAATGTCGCTGGACTCACCAACCAAATTTTCGACTTCGCGAAGGCAGTGGTAGGCTGGCTTCCGGGCGGGTTGGGACACGTGAACATTGGTGCCAGCATTATCTTTGCCGGTATGTCGGGAACCGCTGTTGCCGATGCGGGAGGATTGGGTACAATCGAGATCAAAGCCATGACAGACGCTGGATACGATGTGGATTTCTCCGTTGCCGTAACAGGCGCTTCCTCCACCATTGGTCCGATCATTCCTCCCAGCCTACCAATGGTTATCTACGGTGTAATGGCTTCCGCCTCCATTGGAAAGCTCTTCATCGCGGGTTTTATTCCAGGGCTTTTAATGGGACTGGCGTTGGCTATCATGGTTGCGTACTATGCCCACAAAAGACACTATCCCCGCGACACGACGTTCTCCCTGAAACGGTTGGGTGTATCCTTTATCCAAGGGTTACCTGCCCTCATGACGCCTGTGATCATCATTGGGGGAATCGCTTCGGGTATTTTTACACCCACGGAAGCAGCCATCGCCGCGGTGGTGTACGCATTGATCCTCGGCTTGGTGTATAAGACTCTCACCCTCAAAAAGTTGATCGCCATTAGCTTGGAAACAGCGGAAACAACCGCCGTCATACTTCTCATCGTGGCAGGAGCTTCGATCTTCGCGTGGGTTCTCACCGCGAATCAAGTTACCGAACGATTTGCGAGCCTGGTGCTGGGCATTACAGAGAACAAGTACCTCTTGCTGTTAGTCATCAACATCCTGCTCTTAATCGTGGGGTGTTTCATGGAGACCATCGCTTCCATCACGATTCTGACGCCCGTGCTCTTGCCGGTGGTAATGAAATTGGGGGTGGATCCCATTCACTTTGGCGTCATAATGGTGCTCAATCTGATGATCGGTCTCCTTACCCCTCCCGTGGGAATGGTTCTGTTCGTGCTGACTCGGGTTTCCAAAATATCCTTCGAGCGGGTGACAAAGGCGACGATTCCTTTCATCTTACCCCTTGTTATTGTCCTATTCCTCATCACCTACATCGAACCCATCTGTATGTGGCTACCTCGGATATTGTTCGCAAAGTAAGAATATAGCAGAAGGACTAAATAGAAAGGCCGCTCTAGAGAGCGGCCTTTTATTTCCTTATTTATTAGTTAGTTAACTGTATCGTATGTTGTTAGCACAATTAAGTGCAAAAGGTTGCTGCCTATCGCGACGCGAGCTATCAGTTCCTTCCTGTCAACCTCAATAAGCGGTGAGTCCTCCGTCTACGGGAAGGATCACCCCATTGATGAAAGACCCTTGCGGAGACACGAGGAATAGCACCGCTTCAGCCACATCCTCAATGGAAGCCAAGCGACCCAATGGTACTTCTCCGATGCGTTCAGCTCTACGCTGGGAATCCTCTAAGAATTTCTCTGTGAGGCCTGTGAGAACCGTACTAGGTGCTACTGCATTACAGCGAACATTATATTTCGCATGTCGGGTAGCCACCGATTTCGTGAGCTGAACTACAGCCCCTTTGGTAGTTGTGTAGGCTTCACTTGTGTACAGATGCCCCACGAGCCCGCAGATCGATGCGATATTCACAATGGATCCTCCTCCCACTTTTTTCAGCAGGGGAAGGGCATGTTTAATTCCCAAGAAAGGGCCTTTCACGTTCACCGCCAACATGGTGTCCAAGTTTTCGACCGTCATCTCTTCGATGTTTTGTCGGATCGAAATACCCGCATTGTTTACTAAAATATCCAACCGGCCCGTTTTTTCCAAAAGAAACGAATAGGCAGCTTTCCAGCTTACTTCGGACGTGACATCCAACTTGAAGAACCAGGCTCTCCCGCCTGAGTCCGTCAACTCTTTTACGGTTTCCAATCCTTCCTGTTCGAGAAGGTCACATACCAGTACGGCGACCCCTTCTCGACAGAGAGCCTTCGCAATTCCAGCTCCAATTCCCCGTGCAGCACCGGTAACTAAGGCTACTTTTCCGTTCAGTTTCATGTTTGCATCCTGAGAGTCCTAGTGATGTAGTATCATGCCTAAAAGAAAAGAGTCCTGTTTTGGGAAACCCAAAACAGGACATCTCATACGTGGATCGATCCGAGAATTATTTAGCAGCCGCTACCGCAGCCTGGAACTCGGTTACAAGTTCCTTCCCGATCTTCGGAATCCACTCGTCGTACACGGGTTTTACCGCTTCCTGGAAAGCTTTTACTTGTTCGGGAGTCAACTCGGTAACTACCATGCCCGCCTTCTTCAATTCGGCGATGAAATCCCGGTTCATCTTTCGGTTAGTTTCCCGCTGGAATTTCGCGGAAGCTTGTGCCGCTTCCAGAATGATCTTCTGGTCTTCTGCGGGGAAGGAGTCGAACATCTTCTTGTTGATCAGAAGGATATGGGGCCCGTACACGTGTCCAGTGAGGGTTACATACTTCTGCACTTCATAGAACTTGGACAGGTAGATCGTGGGAATCGGGTTCTCCTGCCCATCGATCGTTTTCTGCTGCATAGCGGTGAATACTTCACTGAAGGGCATCGGAGTGGGATTGGCACCCAACGCTCGCCAAGCCGCTAGATGGATCGGGTTCTGCATCGTTCGTACCTTCATTCCCTTCAGATCGGCTGGGCTTTTTACTTCCCGAACACTGTTGGTGAGCTGGCGGAATCCGTTCTCATAGTAAGCGAGCAGTTTGATCCCTTTGGGTTCCAGAAGTGCTGCCAGTTTTGCACCAATAGGACCGTCATAGATGGCATCCGCCGCTTTTTCGCTGGTTACGATGAAAGGCAGGTCGAACACGTTGAACTCAGGAACTAATCCCGTGAGAGGAGAAGCGGAGGTAGCTACCATCTCGAGGGTTCCCATCCGGACTGCCTCTGTGGCACGCACATCGTCTCCCAATTGGGCGTTGGCATACACTTGGACGTCATACTTGCCTGGGAGTTTGGACTCAACCATTTTTTCGAACTCCTTGCAGGCAAGGTAGGTGGGGTGCTGTTCGTTGATCCCATTCGAGATCTTCAACACCGTGGCTGGTTTAGCCGCTGCCTTCGGTTTTTCCGAGGACCCACCCGCGAATACTACCAGTGATACGGCAGTTAGCAGGACAACCATTAGAATCAGATACTTCTTCATTCCGATTCCTCCTTGCAGGATATGTTGTGTCTCATACGAGACACCATCGGGAAGATGGATGAAATCTCATCGTCCCGTAAATCGCCTTGATTTTGCACCTCCAGGGCCATTGAAGTTCACATCGTAATCACTTCAACAGACTGGGAATGAAGGTGATCGCTCCCGGCACATACGTTATGATGAATAGCACCGCAATCTCGATAAGAATGTACGGAGTTACAGCTTTAGCGAGTTGAGCAACAGTGAGCTTTGATATGCTACACCCTACGTACAGTACGTTCCCTACCGGTGGCGTGATCAATCCGATGCAGAGATTTACGACCATGACGCAACCAAAGTACACCGGGTCGATTCCGAATTTCGTAACGATGGGAAGCAACATGGGTCCCATAATAAGGAGCGCCGGGGTCAGGTCCAAGACGCACCCGACCAACAGAAGCAAAATGTTTATTACCATCATCAGAATAAATCTATTGTCGCCCGCTAGGGCAAGTAGAGTATCCGCAAGCATGGCAGGAATCTGCGCGATGGTGATGTAATACCCTGCCGCAAGCGCAGAACCACACACCAACATGACGATGGCTGTGTTTCTCGCCGTCGCCACGAACAGGCGAGGCATATCCGAGAGCTTGAGTTCCTTATAGATGACTAACGAGACGAAGAAGGCGTACACCACTGCGACGACCCCTGCCTCTGTCGGGGTAAACACTCCGAAGATGATACCCCCAAGGATAATTCCCGGAAGTACCAGCGCCCAGAATGCATCGAGCATCGACCGTAATACCCCGAGAATGCTGAACTTTCCCTCGGCCCGATAGTTATGCTTTCGGGTATGGAAATACCACCCGATCATCAGACCGAATCCGATAAGGACGCCCGGGATGATACCTCCGAGGAAAAGCCGGACGATCGAAACGTTACCGATGACACCGAAAATGATCATGGGAATGCTGGGAGGAATGATCGGCCCTATGACCGACGAAGCAATCGTGATTGCGGCCGATTGTTCTTTATCCAACCCTTCTTCCACCATGAGAGGCAAGAGCATAGAACCAATGGAGGCGGTGTCCGCGACTGCCGAACCCGATACACCGGCGAAAAGCATGCTAGCGAGGACGTTCACGTACCCAAGGCCTCCCTTGATATGCCCTATGATAGCTCTGGCAAACACGACGATGCGCCTTGAGATCCCCCCCGTGTTCATGATCTCACCAGCCAGTAGGAAGAACGGAATCGCCAGCAATGGGAAACTATCGATGCCCCGTACGATGTTTTGGATAAGAAGCGCGGCGCTTACCTGATTCATGAAGAGGGCTAATACAAGCGCCGTTAGAACAAGGGCGAACGCGATGGGAACCGATAGTAGGACAAACCCGAAGAGTGCGATTAAGAACAGGTAAAGCATCAGGCACCTCCCCGCACGGTTGTTATGAGCTTTCGGATATCCGAAACCAGTTTGATGATGGACTCGATGAGCATTAGACCGGCAGCGATGGGAACAGCCATGTACACGTACCCGTATAAGATCGGTACCGCTGCCGCAACCCAGCCGCTCGCGAACGAATCGGCCGTCATCACAATACCCCCATGGGTCATGATAACAAGCGCAACCATCACCAGAACGTCTGCTATGATAACCAGAATCCGCGCAACCAGGGGAGGCAGAACCTTAAGCAGGATGTCCAGGCCAAGGTGCTCGTTTCTAATGTACGCGATGACCGAACCCATGAAGGCAAGCCAGATGAACATGAAGCGAGAAACCTCTTCCGACCATGCGAGAGCGGCATTCAGGAAATAGCGGAAGATCACGTTCCCGAATACCGCGATAACCATCCCAGCGAGCATGAAACCAATGATGAAATTGAGGATTTTCTCAAATCCCTTGTGTATCGTGTGGAAGATAGAATCGCCTATCTTGTCGGCCATGTTAGCCCCCCTTTTTGCGGACTTTCACTCCTGCCAACTTTTCATAGAATTGTATGATACCACAATGGTCTTCCTTTGCCTTCCCCTCCACCTTCATGGCTTGGAAAATCTCCATCACAACGCTGGTAAGAGGGATCGGGACTCCAATATCGTGAGCTGTGTCCAGCGCATTCTGCAGGTCTTTGATGTGGAGTTCGATTCGGAATCCGGGTTTGTAGTTCCCCTCTAGTACCATGGGGCTCTTCGCGTTCAATACCGTGCTACCCGCCAATCCGCCCTTGATAGCATCGAACACCTTGGCGGGATCAACACCGGCTTTAGTGGCTAGAACATAGGCTTCGGACATTGCGGCAATATTCAACGCAACGATGATCTGGTTGGCCAACTTTGTGACATTCCCCGCGCCAATATCCCCGCAGAGCACGGCAGAGGAACCCATCTTCAACAGGATATCTTTCACTTTGTTGAACACTGCTTCCTTTCCCCCCACCATGATGGCTAAGGTACCATCGATCGCTTTGGGCTCCCCTCCGGATACGGGCGCATCGAGGAACTCTACCCCTTTTTCGGCCAACGCCTTCCCCACTTCCTGGGAAACCGCTGGGGCAATGGAACTCATGTCCACCACGATCTTTCCCTTCTGAATACCTTCGATTACCCCGTCTTTACCGAGAATCACCGTTTTCACGTGGGGAGAGTTGGGAAGCATCGTGATCACGATGTCTGTTTTGGAAGCCACATCCTTCGGCGAAGATCCCGCCTCTGCCCCTGCCGCCACAACTTCCTTCACTGCTTCCTGAACGATATCGTATACAACCAACTGGTAACCCGCTTTCAGCAGGTTCTTCGACATAGGTTTACCCATGATCCCCAAGCCAATGAATCCTAACTTCATACTCTTTCCTCCTGAGATTTACGATGTTGTTTCTTTATCACCTGTTTCATTAAGAATGCCCCTAAACTACCGCCCTACCATCCCTCGAACCGCATCGGCAATGGCTTTCGAAGTTAAGCCGTACGCTTCCAACAACTCTTCATACGCTTTGGCCGAAGTTCCAAACTTGTCCTGGATACCAATGAATTCGATGGGAGGATGGGATTCTTTTCGTAAAGCCTCCGCGATGGCCGAACCTAACCCCCCGATCACGCTGTGCTCTTCTACCGTTACGATTCCCTTCACTCCCTTGGAATGGGAAATGACCGCTTTCGTGTCAAGAGGTTTGATGGTACTCACATTGAGTACCCGAACCTCGATTCCTTCGCGAGAAAGCTCCTCTGCCGCTTCAAGAGCCTTCTTCACCATGTACCCTGTGGCAAACACGGCAATGTCCTTCCCCTTCCGTAATTCCCAAATTTTCCCGATCCTGTACGGCTCGTTTTCGGGAGTTACGATGGGGAGATCGTTTCGGTTGATTCGAATGTACACCGGGCCGTCCACATCCAGCATCGCTTCCATCATCATGACGGTTTCTACCGCATCCGCGGGGGAAAGGATCGTCATGTTGGGAATCGCCCTAAGGATGGCCATGTCCTCTACGGATTGATGAGTTTTCCCATCCCCGAAATCGGACAGTCCACAGGAAGAGCCACAGATCCGAACTTTTAGTTTGGGAATGCAGATAGAGTTTCGAATCTGGTCGAACGCCCTGCCGGAGGCAAACACGGCAAAGGAGTTATAGAAAGGGATCTTTCCTGCCAGAGCGAAACCTGCGGCGGTAGACGCCATGTTTTGTTCCGCGATCCCCATCTCAAAGAATCGGTCGGGGAAGGCTTCTTTGAATAATACCGTTCGGGTAGATTTTCCCAAATCCGCCTCGAGCACCACCACGTTTTTGTTCCGTTTCCCTAGTTCCACCAAACACAGACCATAGGCTTCCCGGAGACTCTTGGTTTCCAGTTTGATCATCATAGAAGTTCCCCCTGTTTCCGTAATTCTTCTTGAGCTTGTTTGTACAATTCTTCCGTTAAGGCTGCATTGTGGTAGGCCGCCGAGTTCTCTGCGAAGGAGAACCCTTTGCCCTTTACCGTGTGAGCGATGATCACAGTAGGTTTACCCTTCACTGTCTCCGCCTCATCCAGAGCTTTCGCGATCTGGGGAATATCGTGCCCATCGATTTCGATCACATGCCACCCGAAGGACTTCCACTTTGCAGGAATATCCCCCGTATCGAACACTTCCTTAATGGGTCCAGTAGCTTGGATCCTATTGTAATCTACGATACCCACCAGGGTATCCACTTTGAAATTTGCGGATGCCATGGCCGCTTCCCATAGTTGCCCTTCCGAAAGCTCCCCATCTCCCATGATCACGTACACCCTTGCCGGATTCTTTTCCAGCCGGAGTGCCAACGCCATCCCATTGGCAATGGAAAGCCCTTGTCCCAACGATCCCGTAACTGCCTCGATCCCTGGCGTTTTCATGTCGGGATGTCCCTGAAGTAGTCCCTCGAGGGTCTTAACCTTTTTTAGCTCTTCCCTTGGGAAATATCCTAGCTCTACCAGGGCGGCATACTGGATCAGTACCGCGTGCCCTTTGCTCAACAGAAACCGATCCCGTTTGGGATCTTTCGGATCCTTTGGATTCAATCGCATCTTGTGGAAATACAGCACTGCCGTAATTTCTGCCAGCGAACTGGATCCCCCTAGATGCCCCGCTTTACCAACGCCCACCATCTCCAATACGTTGGATCGTAGTTTCAGGGCGACTTTCTTCAACTCTTTTACTTTCTCTGCCTCCATTGTCCACCTCTATCTAAAAAATTTTGCATCGCCAACTAATTAGTTTCGCCATTTTCGTATGAAACGGAGTCGTTCTACCGCTTCTTCCCTAGAAGGCGCAATGATATGAAAGAACAACCCTCGTAAGGGTAGCTTTTTCTTTATCACTTCCAGATCCTGGATCGTCAAATCACCCCATAGGATGAGATTCTTAAGGGTAAGTATCTTTTCCAGCTCAGGGAGCATCGCTTGCACCGAAGGGCCTCCCACATCCTTGTTTACTTCCACGGCCGTAAGCTTTTCATTGTCCAAGATCTCATCCAAAAGAAAGAAGGATGCTGGATGGAGATGTACCGCCGTGTACGAGAATCCTTCACAGATTCTTCGGGACGTAGGGGCCAGAAAAATCCTAAATAGATCGGGTGATAGCAAAGCCGAGAGATCATCCTGGTACCAAATGGAGGATCCCGGACACCAAACATGGTAGAATCCTAGCGCCCAGCCCCCAAAGAAGGGTTGGATGCGGGAGCGCTGGAGTTCCTGAACTTGAAGGAAGATCTCGGCGACCTTGAGGAACAGGGCCTTCATCCGATCTGGTTCGTCCTGTAGAGCATATACCATCTCTGCCTGTCCCATCAAAGCGCCCACCATGTCGGAAGGACCTCGCATAATGGGCATGCCTACCGGAAACCTCCCGTTAGATAGAGTCACGAGACGATCGGTGAACTCTAGATACTTCCGTAGCCAGGGGTTTGCTGGGTCAAGCTTTAAGGTATCCGCTTGAGCAAGATCTGTGAGCCACGGTTTTGAAATGAAACTTTCCTCTGCGGCATAGATCTCGCACCCTAGAATCGCTTCCATCCAGGGAATTCCGGTGAATGGCTCGGCCGTCCAGAACGCGTCCTGTCCAATCGTCTCGGAAACCTGAAACATCCGTTCATAATCGGGAAGAAACTCCTCCACCGATAACATTTCGGGGTGTATCCGTTTACCCGGTACCAGTAAAGGGTGCGCTGCTTGGAAATGACGACTGAAGAAGAAATCCTTTTCCACCCGAAAGGCCGATAGGGGATACGGTTGTTCTTCCCGATGCCAGTACAATTGATGCATTCGCAGTCGATCGGTGATACTAGGACGATGATGAGCGTTCGAATCCATCCTACGCATCCCTTCCTTCTTTCTCCCCATCCCCTTCCTTGAGCCGCTGGATCGTACGATCCACATGTTCCCGCATCAACCGTTCAGCCCTGGAAGCATCCCTATCCCGTAAAGCTTGCAGGATTTGTCGATGGTAATGTAACCCATCCCGTATCCCGAGGGCACGCACGATGCCTTCCATCGACGCATTGAGGATATCTCGGATGATGGTATTCACTTTTATAAAGATAGGATTCTTCGTCGCCTTGGCGATGCAGAGATGAAACTCTAAGTCCGCGTGGGCAAAGGCTTTATAGTCTTCTTTGTCCGCTTCCATTTTGTGATAGATCCGTTCTAGTTCTGCGATGTCCTCCGCGTTCGCTCGTTCGGTAGCCAGCACCACCGCTCCGGGATCCATCACCCTTCGATATTCCAACACATCGAAGATATTCGTCTTGGAAAGAGCTAACAGAGGAAACAAGGCGTTGAGGTATAGGTCCCCGGAAAGTTCCCGTACATAGGTTCCTTCTCCATGACGAGTTTCCAGAAGTCCCAAGGCTGCCAACATCTGTAAGGCGGAACGAACGGAAACCCTACTCACGTTCAACTGTTTCGATAATTCATTCTCAGAAGGTAGCTTCGTGCCGGCGGGCCATTGACCTTTCACGATCTGCTCTTTCAATTGATCGAAAACCTGCCGGCTAACCCGTTCCTTTCGGACAGGTTTTAGGATTGGTCCCTCGGTTACGTTCCCTCTCATGGATACTTGTATGATAACTCACATGTTATGGTTAGTCAATTCCTAGTTTTCAAAAATCCTTCGTTTCTGTATGATGTCTATCATGCCCCAATGGAAGCGAAATCTAATCGTGTTATGGATCACTCAAGTGCTTTCATTGATGGGATTCAATTTCGTGCTTCCCTTTCTTCCCTACTATATCCAGGAACTAGGGGTGCGTGAAGCGGAATCCCTTCGCATGTGGACGGGGATCATTGCGTCCGCTCCTGCGTTGAGTTTTGCCGTTGTATCTCCTTTCTGGGGGATGGCAGCGGATCGGTGGGGGAAAAAATTGATGATTCTCCGCGCCATGATCACGGGTGGAATCATCATGATGTTGTACGCTTTCTGTTCCACCGTGCAAGCTGTGGCCATCTTGAGAGTGATCCAAGGGTGTTTCACGGGAACGATTGCTGCTTCTACTACCATGGTAGCGGCTGGTACCCCCCGAAACAAACTATCCTACGCCCTTGGCTTTCTTTCGTCTTCCAACTATATCGGTACCTCTTTGGGACCTCTAGTGGGCGGGGTGTTTGCCGAATCCTTTGGATTCCGTACCACCTTCATCGTGGGGGGGGGCATCCTTTTCATTGGAGCTATCATCGTTATAGTCTACGTGGAAGAATTGAACGAGAAAGGGGAGCCAGAAACTCTTGAGCGTCTAGACAAAGAAACCACCGGAAATGGGAGTGGCGCGGAACCGTTCCCCCTCAGAAACCTGCTTCATCGTTCTTTTCTAACCCTATTCATTCTACTTTTCATTCTGCGCGTAGCTCGAAACATCGCGAATCCGTTCATTGCCCTGTACATCCAGGATATCCGGGGTACGATGGAAGGTGCCCCCTCCCTCATGGGAATCATTAGCGCAGGTTCAGGTCTCATTACGGCTCTAGCAGGGGTTACGTTGGTGAGGTTAGGTGACAGTAGGCCCCGAGAACGGCTTCTGAAGAATCTATTCCTCATCAGCGCCATTACCGCGTTGCCCATGGGATTCACAGGCTCCGTGATTGGGTTTACCGTTTTCTTTCTTGTCTCTTCTTACTTTATGGGAGGCATAGAACCCATCATCCAGTCCTCCATGAGTATCATCTCCCCTCAGAACCGTAAAGGGATCGTGTTCGGCGTGCAGACCACTATTGGAGCATTAGGGTGGTTCGTAGCTCCCCTTCTGGGAAGTTACGTGAGTATCCAGTTTGGGATTCATGAGGTCTTTCTCGCTTTAAGTGTTGTCCTGTTCCTATCCTGGGGAGCGAGCGAATATTTGTTCCGGAGATTTTCCCAATCGGTAGAAGAAGCTCTTTCCCAAGAGGGGAAAAACCATATACACTGACATCGAAGGAGGCAGGGGATGGTACCGGAAAAAAAGACCCTATTCTCTCAGCCCTCATGGATCATTCGAAGTGATGAGGTAGAGCTGGCAGTAACGGAATTAGGGGGACACATGGCTCCCGTTACCTTCTTCCGTAACGACCGTCCCTTCGAGCCTTACTATATCAACCCCTGGCACGCGGAAGATATTCCCATCGATACCCCTGTGTTGAAACCCCTTCGGGGAGACTTTTTCTGCATGCCCTTTGGAGAGAGAAACTCCTTCCGGGACGAAATACACGAGGTACATGGGGAGACCGCAACCGCATATTGGGTGTTGGCCGATTGTGGCCGGAAGGGAAGCGTCGTGTACCTAACCCTCACGATGGATACGAAAATTCGACCTGGACGGACGACTAAAATCCTTCGATTGGTAGATGGACACAATGCCGTGTACTGCCAACACATCTTGGAAGGATATTCCGGAAAAATGTGCTTGGGCCACCATGCCACCTTAGATCCTCACGGGGAAGCAGATACGATGCATATTTCAGTGAGCCCCATTAAGTTCGGCCTTACCAACCCCCACTTGACAGGTCAGGAAAATAATGGAGAGTACTACGCCCTGGAATCGAACAAGAGTTTCAAAGATCTGGAAAAAGTTCCCACCGTGTGGAAAGATTATCCTTACGACGACCTGACCATTTTTCCTCGCCGTCGAGGCTTCGTGGATATCGTACAGGTATATAACAAGAAAAAAAAGAAACCCGGTTGGGTTTGCGCTGTGTATCCAAAGGAGGGGTTCCTCTGGTATGCGCTGAAAGACGCTCGGGTTCTACCTTCCACGGTCATCTGGATGGAGAATCATGGTCGACATCAGCCTCCCTGGAACGGAAGAAATTGTTGTATCGGCTTAGAGGATGTGTGCGCGTACTTGGCCTTAGGCCTACGAGAATCTGTTCGAAAAAACCGTGCTTCGGAGAAAGGGGTGCCTACCTACCTAACCCTCTCCGAAAAGAAACCGACTATCATCAATTACATCCAAGGAGCAGCAAAAATCCCTAAAGGATTCGATAAAGTACGAAAGGTCAAGATGGGACAGGGGGAAGTAACGTTCCTCTCTTGTTCAGAAAAGAGCGTCACTGTACCCCTGTACCACTGGTTTCTCTATACTGGTTCGTTGGAGGAACCGCAAGATACAATATAGGAAGGAGCGAGTATGGTTGTACAAAGAGATAGTATGCCCGTACAGGAAACTACCCTCAGGGGAGGACCGGGCACACTTTTCATGACGGATCTCACGGGCGGAAACGGTCCCTGCAAGAATTGTAGATTAATTTCCGATGTTCGGATTCCACCCGGTGCAGGGATCGGGAAGCATCAACACCTCAACGAAACCGAGTATTACATTATCCTGGAAGGATCCGGGATCGTGATGGACAATGGGAAAGAAGTACGGGTTTCTTCGGGAGATTGCGTGATCACAGGACATGGAGCCGAGCATTCCATCCTGAACGATCAGAAAACCGATTTACGGCTTATCGCGGTAATTATCACCCATGGAGGAGAGAAATGAGTGAAAGGATACGCAACTCTGTTTGGGATCGACATGGAGTCATCGGGGCCATCGTAGGCCAGTGCCAGGTACCCCGGATGGCAAGGGCAAAGCAAACCTTCGAAGATAATCGGCTGAAGGATATTCCGGGTACCATTGCGAAAGAGTTCCAGAAACCGGAGATCGCCTCCCGGATTAAACCTGGGATGAGGATTGCTATCACCTCAGGAAGTAGAGGGATTGCCCATATTGCTGAAATCACGAAGGAAATCGTGAAACAGATTCAGAAATTGGGAGGAAAACCCTTCATCTTTCCTGCCATGGGGAGTCATGGAGGGGCTACGGCGGAAGGGCAGAGAGAGGTGCTGGAAAGTTACGGTATCACGGAAAAGACTATGGGTGTCCCCGTCATTTCTAGTATGGAAACCGTAGTGATCGGCCATACCCCAGAAGGGAAACCCGTGTATATCGACAAAAACGCTTCGGAAGCGGATGGAGTCGTTGTCGTGGGACGGATAAAACCACACACGGCTTTCCGAGGAAGATGGGAAAGCGGTCTGTTGAAAATGATGGTGATCGGGATGGGTAAACAGAAGGGGGCCGAGAGTTGCCACGATGAAGGGTTCGGTCGCATGGCCTACAACGTGGAGGTGTACGCCGATGTGATCATGGCAAAGACGAACATCCTCTTTGGGGTAGGAATCGTAGAAAACGCCTTCGATGATACCTATCTGATCGAAGCGATCCTTCCCCAGCAGTTCAAAAAACGGGAAGCAGAGCTCCTAGAGCTGGCAAAAAACCTGATGCCCAAAATCCTTATTCCCAAGTTCGATATCCTCATCGTGGATCAGATCGGCAAAAACTTTTCCGGAGATGGAGCGGACCCGAACATCACGGGAACCTACGCGACTCCCTACGCGTCGGGTGGCCCTGAGTTCCAACGGTATGTAATCCTCGATCTATCCGACGAAACCCATGGGAATGCCATCGGGGTCGGGATGGCAGATTTTACCACCAAACGGGTATTCGACAAGACGGATTTCGATGCCACGTATCCCAACGCACTGACCGCTACGGTCGTGATGGGGGTTAAAATGCCCATGGTATTAAAAAATGACCGGGAGGCTATCCAGGCCGCAATTTTCTGTTGTACTGGAATCGACAAATCCAAACCAAGGATCGTTCGGATCAAAAACACGTCCCATATCGATAAAATCATGGTTTCCGAAGCCCTGCTCGAAGAGGTAAAACGGAATCCCCAGATGGAAGTTCTGGAGGATCCGAAAGAACTATCCTTCGATCGGGAAGGAAACCTCTCTTTCGACTGGTAAGATCATGAATGAAGTATGAGCACGACAAATCTAATCCTAGAAAAAATTCATACGTCATCTTTTCTCTATATTGCGGAATCCTTCGGTAAAGGCCGGGGGGTGTTTACCGAGAATAGGATCTCCAAGGGAGATCTGATCGAGGCTTGTCCTGTACTCCTGTTCGACGACGGCGAAGATGCCCGGCACATCAATGCCACCCCCCTAGCGAACTACTACTATCGATGGAAGGATGGGATCAATGCTTTGGCTCTTGGGTATGGATCTTTGTACAACCATTCGTACCATCCAAACGCGTACTATCGAAGAAACTATTCGAACCAGACGATAGAGATCGTTGCCCTTCGGGACATCGCACCCGGGGAAGAAATCCTGATCAATTACAATGGCGATCCTACCTGCATGGATCCTCTGTGGTTCCCCTGTGTAGACTAACCTGGAGGAGGGGGCATGAATGAACTGGATCGAATTGCTTCCGTGCTGGAGGGGCTGGAAGAGACTATTATTTACAAGCTGATCGATCGAATCCAATTCAAAAGGAATGAACCAGTGTACCAACCGGGGAAAAGCGGCTTCCCTGGCGAGACAGCCAGTTTGTTCGAGCTTCGTCTGCGATATCAAGAAGAGATGGATTCCATATTTGGCCGGTTCATGGTTCCCGAGGAACGGCCCTTTACATCGAATCTCCCGCCTCCAAAACGGAAGAGGATCGATCCTGACTCGCCCCTCCATATCCCGGATTACAATTTGGTAAACCTTACTCCATACATCCTTGAAGACTACTTTTCCCTTCTGCCCCGCATCTGCCCTCCTGGGGACGATGGACACTATGGTTCTAGTTGCGAGCACGATGTGTACGCCTTGCAGGCGATTTCTCGAAGGATCCACTATGGAGCTTTCTATGTGGGAGAGGTGAAGTATCGCCAGGATCCCAAAAAGTACGCACATCTTCTATCCAGTGGGAATCGGGAAGCTTTACTAGCTGCCCTCACTCGCAAAGAAGTGGAAGACACCATTGTGGAACGAGTTCGGGAAAAAGCCCGCACGATCCAAGCAACGATACGAACACCCATCCGAACTCAATTAAATGCCGAAGTGGTAGCAGAGTTCTACCGAAATACCATTATCCCTCTTACAAAGGAAGGGGAACTACTCTACCTTCAACACCGCGTTTCCGGATAAGGACGTTTTTCAAAGGTTCACACACAAAGATCAACTATCATTGCGTCCGTAAGTTTCTGTAAGTCTTCTGGAGAAATCTCCACCTGCACCCCTCGAGCGCCACCGCTGATGATGATCCTGCGATGCGAACGACAAGAATTGTCCAGAAAGGTAGGGAAGAGTTTTTTCATCCCAAGGGGGGAACATCCTCCTCGCACATACCCTGTAAGGGGCTTTAAGTCCTGTACCCCAACGAGTTCTACCTTCTTCGCCCCAGCGTTTTTTGCAGCTTTCTTCAAGTCCAGCTCGGCCGACCCAGGGACACAGAACACGAGGATACCTTTGTCAGAGCTACAGACAAGGGTTTTGAATAGTTGCTCCGGTGATTTACCCAACTTTTCAGCCACCGCCAAGGCATCGATCCGTCCATCGGAGGGATCATAGTAAAGCACTGAATGAGGAATCCCTTTCGCTTCCAACAATCGGATGGCATTCGTTTTCGCTTGTTTTATTTTTTCCCCCATGTTCTATCCCTTTCCAAAAGACTAATCAAGTCGAAAGATTCCACCCGTTTGAGCTTCTTCAATTCCGCCCCCAGAGTGGAAGCCAGTTGTTTTGGATGCTCTGTCGTCTTTTCTTCCGGACTGGTATCCACCAATACCACATGGATGCGCTCTTTCCTGATGAGCTCGGCTAACGCAGCCAGTTCCTTCGCCTGATCCGCCCCCGGGACGAGAGGCACGTTGCCCTCCCCATCGGAAAGGATCACTAGCACGATTCTGCGTTTGGGATTCTTGATCCTTTCGGTTCGAAGGAGTTTCCAACTTGTAAACAGTCCATCTGCCAGGGGAGTCGCACCACCGGGGACGAGATAGGCGAGTTTCTGTCGAGCGAGATGGATGCTCATGGTAGGGGGCAGGATCACTCGCGCTCGTTCCCCCTGAAAAGCGATGAGAGAAACCCTATCCCGTCGGACATACGCGCTGGAAAGGAGTAGAAACACAGCACCCTTTGCAGCGGCAAGTTGCTGGGACACATCCATCGAATCGGAAGAATCCACGAGAAACACTACCAATCGGTTTCCCCACCCTACACGTACTTTTTCCCGAAGATCCTTCAGGGTCACAACCGATCTTCCCTTTTGGGTACTTCTGTCAGTCTTTTGGGAACCAAATCCCTCCTTTGGACCGCGACCGGCTTCCTCGTAATTGAACCTTTTTAATGTCCGTCGAATGGCCGAAGCCCGAAGAGTGGCATCCAACGCGAGTTCCCGTATTTTCGAGGGATCCTTGGGAAGTCGGGCTCGTATGTAGTACCCGCGTACGGTTTCCTGTAAATCTCCCTTTCCTCGACCGCGGGTATTGAGTTTCTTTCGATTTACACTCAGCTCGAAAGGTTCTTGAAAGCGAAGGACTTCGGCGGGAATCAGGGAAGGCAGAGTTTTTTTTTAAGGAACTCGAATACGATGCTCCCTGCCGCGGTACTGCCCGGCACTTGCATCTCCTCCAGTACCGTAGGATCTACCCCATACTCTTCCTGATAGATCGACTCTTCCTCAAGGGTGGCACCATCAGCATGCGGTTTGGAAGATACTTCTTTCCCTTCTGTTAGCGCCTCTATTCGTTCCATCACTTTCCGTTCGTCCTGGAACGGACCGAGTTCGATTCTGTGGGGTAGAACGAGGCGGGCTGCTTCCCGAATATGTTCCCCACGTATCTCTTCCGCTTCCGTAAAGGCAGCTATAGCTCGGGCTGTCTTGTAGATGACAATTTCTGGACGGTGTCCCGCTGTACCCGCATGCTGTGCCAAACGCACAATTTCACTGAGGGTTTTCTCGGAAACAGAATACCTACCCAATCGCCTCTGTGCCTCTACGATACATCGGGCCAGTAGGTGTTCTTCTTGCGCCCATTGAGACACGAAGCGCACCGGATCCGCTTCGAATTGGATCTTCCTACGAACGATCTCCGCGCGCTCTTGGGGACGGGACAGGGTCGACACCTGCACACACAACCCAAATCGATCTAGGAATTGGGGACGGAGTTCTCCTTCCTCGGGATTCATGGTGCCAATCAAAATAAAGCGCGCTGGATGCGTGTAGGAAACCCCTTCCCGTTCTACCCGGTTTACCCCTGTAGCAGCCGCGTCCAACAAGAGATCCACTAAATGATCTTCCAGAAGGTTCACTTCATCGATATATAGGATTCCCCGGTTCGCAGTGGCTAAAAGTCCTGGTTCAAAGGTTCGCCTTCCTTCATAGAGGGCCGCTTCCAACTGCAGAGTCCCCACGATACGATCTTCGGTGGCGTTCAATGGAAGATCCACTAAGGGGATGGGAATCGTTTCCTCTTCTAGAATTTCTCCTGTTTCGTACCGTTCCCTGCAGGTTCCGCACATCTCGGCCGGATTGTCCAACGAACAATGGTACACACACCCTTTAACGGCCCGAATGGGAGGAAGAACCGACCGAAACGACCGTACGGCAGTCGTTTTACCCGTTCCTTTCTGCCCCCGGATCAGGACTCCACCAATGGATGGATCGATCGCGTTCACGATAAGGGCGGTTTTTAGCGCTTCCTGTCCTACCAGAGCGGAGAAAGGAAACTGCACCTCTCGAGGGATCATCCTACGCCCCTCCTTCTCTACGAATCCGATAGACTAGGTACCCTGCCAGGATTCCTCCCACAGACGCTACCAATAATCCCAACCGGTTAGGCCAGGAATAGGTAGCCACCGAGAACAAACTCGCTGTTCCGGCCGCTACCGAAAGGGATACCGTCCGGAGGTAGGGGACTAACATCCCGATAAAGGCCACGGGCATGGCAAAATCCAGTCCCCACTCCGTGGTACCCGGAAGAGCGCTTCCGAACAAGGCCCCTAAAAGGGAACACAGCTGCCAGTTCACGTACATGAGGAAGGAAGCGCCAAAGTAGTAGAAGTGTCGATAGTCGGAATCCTTTTCAGAAGTGTAGCGAGCCGAGGACACAGCAAAACTTTCGTCGGTCAACACAAAGGCCATCAAGGCTCGCACCTTTCCCGACAAGTGCTTCGTTTTGGGAGCTAGGGTAGCGGCGTACAGCACGTGACGCAGGTTGACCACGAAAGTAGTAAGCAGCAACACCTGAGGGCTAGCTCCTGCTGCAAACAGTCCTACCGCCACGAATTGAGCCGATCCGGCGAATACAATGAGGGACAAGGCCATCGTTTGCCCAAAGGTCAAACCCTTCTGAATGGCGAGAGTTCCAAAGATAATTCCAAAGGGAACTGCCCCTAGCACGAGGGGACTGCAGTCTCGCATACCTTGTATGAATTCCCGTGTGCCTTTCGACATGTACACTCAGCATACACAAAAGTCGGGCTTCTAGACAACCTTAATAATCAGCCTTTGGTTCATTATTCCCTTACGGAGCTGACCTTCTCATGGATCTACCCATTAGAGGTATAGGGAATGTAAATAAAAAGGGGCGATACGGAATCGCCCCTTGTCCATGCTTTGAATGACTTTAGTGCTTCAATACTTCCAATACTTAGCCATGCGATCCCGAAGGCTCTTCCGGTACCCTTCCCAGTCTTTGATTGGGTATTTAGCCAGTCCCTCATCACAGGCAGCTTTCGCTACGGCTACCGCTTCCCATTCGATTACCCGCGGATCAAAGGGTTTGGGCACGATATAGTTAGGGCCAAAGGAAAAATCTTTTCCCCCATAGGCAGCCTTTACCTCTTTGGGAACGGGTTCTTTGGCTAGAGCTGCCAACGCTTTCGATGCAGCCAACTTCATCCCTTCGGAGATCTTCACCGAACGCACGTCTAGCGCTCCCCGGAAGATAAAGGGGAAACCCAGCACGTTGTTAATTTGGTTGGGATAGTCGCTGCGTCCTGTAGCCATGATGAGATCCGATCGGGCAGCTACTGCCACCTCATACTTGATTTCCGGATTCGGGTTGGCCATGGCGAACACGATGGGATTCTTTGCCATGGATTTCAGCATTTCGGGTGTCACACAGTCCGCCACGGAAAGGCCGATGAACACATCCGCTCCTACCAAGGCATCGGCCAACGTGCGGGCTTTTGTGTCAGAGAGGAACTCCTCTTTCTCTTTCGTAACCTGACCGCTTCTGCCCTTGTGCAACACTCCTTTACTATCACACATGATGATATTCCCCCGAGGGATTCCTACAGCTACAAGCATTTTTGCGCAGGAGATGCCGGCCGCTCCTGCCCCATTGAAAACCACCTTTAGGTCCTTGAGACGTTTCCCCACGATTTCCGCCGCATTCATGATTCCCGCGGTGGCAATGATGGCCGTGCCATGCTGATCGTCATGAAAAATGGGGATGTTGCATTCTCGGATCAGCGTCTGTTCGATCTCGAAACATTCGGGAGCTTTGATATCTTCCAAGTTTACTCCCCCGAAGGTCGGCTCTAAAAGCTTTACCACCTCGATCACTTTTTGGGGATCCTTCGTGTTGATTTCGATATCGAACACGTCTATATCGGCAAACCGTTTGAATAGGACTCCCTTCCCTTCCATGACGGGTTTGGATGCCAATGCCCCCCGATCCCCGAGACCTAAAATCGCTGTTCCATTAGATACAACGGCAACGAGGTTTCCCTTAGTGGTATACTTGTAAGCGTCCTCGGGATTCTTCTCGATTTCTAGAACGGGTTGCGCCACTCCGGGGGTGTAGGCCAACGAGAGTTCATCTGAAGTCCGACAAGGTTTGGAAGGTAATACTTCCAGTTTCCCAGGTTTCCCCTCGCTATGGTAGGCTAGGGCTCTTTCTTTCAGATTATCCACCTGCATACTCCTCTATCTTAAGGCTTACCCGTAGTATAGTATGATCGTTGTTGTACGGTCAATAGAAATAAATGGTAAAAATGATCATTGACATTCAGAATTATTCAGATATAATCATTCTCGGAGGGATCAATTGGGATCAGCACCTATTCCAGCGGATCGACGAAAGCAGATTCACGAACTTCTCAGACGCAAGGGAGTGGTAGCTGTCGCGGAACTAGCTACACTTTTGGGCGTGTCCGAGCTTACCATCCGCCGAGACCTGGACGAGATGAGCCGGCAGGGAATTCTCGAACGCACCCATGGGGGAGCAATCTTAAACCAACGGGTAAGCGTGGAACCATTATACCAGCAAAAAGACGCCACCCATAAGAGGGAAAAAGAGGCTATAGGAAAAGCTGCGGCCGCTCTGGTGGAAGATGGAGACACCCTACTGGTAAATAGCGGTTCTACTACTCTGGAAGTGATCCGAGCCTTAAAAAACCGGAACGTTCGGATTATCACCAGCAATCTGGGAGCCGCGGCCATCGCGATGGAAGGGAACTTTGAATGCATTTTCATCGGTGGGTTGTACCGCGCTCGATCCAATTCCCTTGTAGGGGCTCTGGCAGAACTATCCCTCCAGCAAGTGTACGGAAGCAAAGCCTTCATCGGTGTGGACGGGATCAGTTTTCGTTACGGCTTGACCACCCCCATCCTCGAGGAAGCCGAGATCGCCCGAAGGATGATCGAACGGACTCCGGGTCCCGTGATTGTGGTGGCGGACCATAGCAAGATTGGGGTGGTTTCCAACTTTGTCACGGTTCCCATCGAAAAGATCCATGTCCTGGTAACCGATACCCACATCGAAGAAAATTTTCGCTCCGAATTGGAAAAACTCGGTATCCAGATCATCATCGCGGAGCCGAATCAAACAACTTAACGGGAGGATTATATGGGATATGTGGAAGATTACCCCAAACAGTTTAAGGATTGCGTATGGATCGATGTAAACTACATGGAAAAGTTCATGATCGATGTACTAGTGGCAGCGGGAGTACCCAAACCGGATGCCGAAATCGTGGCGGATGTGTTGATCGAATCGGATCGTCGGGGAATCGATTCCCATGGAATCGGAAGGCTAAAACCCATCTATATCGATCGTATACGGGAAGGTACTCAGAATCCGGTGACAAAGATCGATATCATCCGGGATCGAAAAACCACAGCGGTGCTGGACGGTAACAATGGAATGGGTCATGTGGTAGCCAAGAAGGCGATGGAGATGGCCATCCAGAAAGCCAAAGAACATGGGATGGGAATGGTGGTAGTCAGACACTCGACCCATTACGGGATCGCTGGGTACTACGCCAGCATGGCCGTGAAAGAAAACATGATTGGGATCACGGGGACCAACGCTCGCCCTTCCCAGGCCCCTACCTTTGGCGTGGAAAACATGCTGGGCACCAACCCCTTGACCTTTGGGATTCCAACGGACGAAGAGTTCCCCTTCATCCTTGACTGCGCCACCAGTGTCACCCAGCGGGGAAAGATCGAACTGTATGCCCGTTTGGGTAAGCCCCTACCTCCGGGATGGGTCATCGACGTGGAGGGAAAAACCCGTACCGATACCGAACAGGTATTGATCGATCTCACCCGGGGCAAGGCAGCGCTTGCTCCTCTCGGGGGATTGGGAGAAGAGGGAGCGGGTTACAAAGGGTACGGGTATGCCACGGTGGTAGAGCTCTTGAGCGCTGCCCTGCAGGACAATCCTTACCTCAAGATGCTGAATGGGGTGGATGCCAATGGAAAGAAGATTCCCATCCTGTTGGGACACTTTTTCATCGCCATCAATATCGAAGAGTTCATCGAAGTGGATCGGTTCAAAAAGATTGCGGGAGACATTCTACGGGAATTGCGGGCTTCTCGAAAAGCTCCGGGAGAAGAACGGATCTTCACCGCCGGCGAGAAAGAATGGATCGCTTGGCAGTACCGAAAAGTGCATGGGATCCCCGTGCCAAAGAGTCTCCAAAAGGATATGATTACCCTGCGGGATTGGTATAAACTGCCTTATAAGTTTCCTTTTGAATGAAAATCTGTCATTTGGATTTAAACCCGTAGAGCTTTTCCGTTGCATTTCGAGGCGCCTTTTGGCGCCTTTTTTATGCAAGAGCTTAGTTCCCATGCATATTTCCGGACGCTATGCTCTTTACCAAAATATAGCCGCATGAGGATAGTGCAATAACCGCTCGTCTCGGGTTAAGAGTGGCACCTAGTATCCTTGGAGTGGCCAGAATAATACGGTCGGAAGGATCCGGCTGCAGATCTGGCAACTGAACAGCAAGGCAAGCAATTGCATAAGTTATCTATACGAACGATAGCTGCGAACCATCCTCCATAGCAGGAATACGCTTGCAACCATCACAATTCCAAAGAGTACGAGGGGGACAGCTTCCAGTTTGTCAGTGGTAATCCACACGTTCACTATCATGGCGCAGAGGGCGGCTCCCATGAGAACCCCTTTGACTCCCAACACAAAGGAAAGTAAGAAACCTACGCCTCTTCTCCTCCATGTCGCGAACACAGTCCAAAACGCCAAGGGAACAATCAATCCCAGATCCAGCGCTTGAACGACTAAGGTAGTAGAACCATACAATTTCCCTTCGATCTTCCCCTGAAGGGCTTCCACCACAAAAGGGACCCACATGAGGAGTAAAACGATCCCCACAAATCCGGAAAGGAAGGTTATTCCTTTCAGGGGAAAGGTGTCGTCAAATACCTCTACTAGCCGCTCGAACTGGATATCTTTGAGAAGGGCGATGATCCCTGCTAGAGAAGCAGAGAATAGAAACACATGCAGGGGGAATAAAGGGCCCAACGGCCAATACATGGCGTACTCTAGGTACTGGTAGAGAAAATAACAAAGGATTCCTGTAAGAAGTAACTGAATACGGACATCTTTCTCTTTCTTTCTTCGGAGAGTTTGAAACCTCCCCCAGACAATAAAGAAATTTGGCACAGCCAATCCGAGGGTTACCAAATCCCAACCAATCCCTTCCGCTACCACTCGTTCTGCCGTATACCGGTACACCCCCGCATCCCGATATTCGTACGCTTCCCCCCTCACGCTAACGAAGGGCCGAGTGATGGGTTCGCCTCGTAAGAACACCCCCGCTCCCGCGGCAATTCCCGCTCCGATTCCTATGCAAAGTAGCAAAATAGACAAGGCTCTGGAAGATTGATTCAAAGAAACTCCTTTCGAAAAGGAAACCCCTTCGATCATGAGCATACAGGAAAGGTCTTGAAGAGTCTATTGGATAGCTACTATGGTTTATACCGGACCAAGGCGAACTTTTTCTTGGAATCTATAGTCACATAGCCGCCAACTACGATCGAGCCATCTGGCAGGATGACAACGTCGTTTGCTGACCCGTTTCCATATGTAGTAACCTTTCCACCCGTACCAAAGGATATATCAAAGGATCCGTCGAGATTTTAACGAGCAAGTGCAAAAACATATTTATATCCTGAGTTGCAAAACCAACCGCGATAATTTTCCCATCCTCCTGCAAGGCCAGAGCATTAATGGCATCATCTCCAGTTCCAAATGAAGTTATGACTTTTCCTTCTGTACCAACCGTGGTATCTATCGAACCTGGTTGAGAACTACCACTAGAAGACCCATCCGAACCCGCACTGGACGTGCCTCCATCGGAACCCGACAGAGAACAAGAAAACAGAATCGCCACACAAAGCGCTATGCATAGAATATACCGAAATCGTACCACAAAGAAGTATAATGCATGAATCATACATTACCTCCTTTTAAGAAAGGTGATACGACCTTTTTATTTTTATTATAGCAACAAACAAGAGAAATTTCCGAACATGTGACCTCCCCATTAAAAAGCTCGAGTTACACTGGACAAATCAAAGGATTTTTATTAGATTAGGAAACGATTCCAAGTGGTTTGCGATTGCACATGGTGCCTGTGCGACCAAAAGGTCGCGCGGCGAGCGGAATGTATTGAAGTATGTGCTATTGCACATGGTGCCTGTGCGACCAAAAGGTCGCGCGGCGAGCGGAATGTATTGAAGTATGTGCTATTGCACATGGCGCCGTAAGCCCCTTCGGGCCTTGCGGCGATAAGTAAGGTATTTAAGAATGTGCTTGCGCACATGGCGCCGTAAGCCCCTTCGGGCCTTGCGGCGATAAGTAAGGTATTTAAGAATGTGCTTGCGCACATGGCGCCGTACCCAAGTGGTAAGGGAGAGGTCTGCAAAACCTTTATGCAACGGTTCGAATCCGTTCGGCGCCTATCTGTTTATCTAAAATGGACAAACCAGCCGATCAAGACGGTTGCCGCTTCGCGTCATCCGTTCGGCGCCTATCTGTTTATCTAAAATGGACAAACCAGCCGATCAAGACGGTTGCCGCTTCGCGTCATCCGTTCGGCGCCTTTTTCATAAGTTACCCATATTCTATTTTCTTGAAAAACAAAATGTTATCTTACCTATGAAACGGGAACTTATGATCGATCCTAAAATTACAAACCCTCATATTTCCAATCCTTTAGACTAGGCGTAGAACTTTTATCTCACACAGGCAGGTGTCAATACAAACCTTTCTCGGATACAGTTCATCGGGACAAACGAAACATTACTTTTACCGAACCAAATAAAATCCCATGTTCTTCCTTTTGTTCGTTCTCTTCACAACGCGTGCGATAGATAGGTGCGGGCCCCAAACCTACTGGTATTGTCCATTCCGACGCTGGACCAACGGTCGTATACGTGCATTTCCGCACCAACCCGAAAGTCTTTCCTAAGGGTGTATTCCACGGAAAACGAAAAAATCCCCACGAGGTTATCGGAATCTACACCTCTGAGTGTGTGGAACCAATACTTGTAGTAGAAAAGGGAAGAGGAAAAGTCTTCCCAACTGAACACAAGGCCTATCTTTCCGGCCGCCCCCGATCCAAAGATGTATTCTCCTTTTTGGACGTATCGGGTGAAAGGAGAATCCAGTCCTCCTAACACGATTCCATACAGATGCACTTTCAATTCCATGTGCTCCAAATCTCTAAAGGGTTTGGCTTCCATGCCGACTCCGAACCCATTGGAGGAAAAGCTATACACGAAATTTTGAAGGTAATCGAAATGCTAGTAGATCCCAATCACCCCCCTTCCTCCGTTTTTAAAATAGAGTTTTTGACCGTACAGAATACTCAAAGCGAATATTTCCCATCCAGGGTTTTTGATATCCAAATCCCATACGGAAGTCACTTTGAAATAGTCGTATGGCTTATAGGTTTTTCGTTCATCGTAGGATCGCCGTACAGGAGTTCGAATCCCAGAAAGGGGTGCGGGGTCACGGCAAGAATGGGAAACTCATCCCGAGTTCGATTTATCCCCGAGTAAACTGTTAAAGAAACAGGTTCAACGGGGACCGGATTCCTTCGAAGAATGGAATCTCCATAAAGGAGACGATTGAAGGTCAAGACCGGGTTTAGAATAGCGGATACTATTTCCAGAGCGATCCGTTTAGTACCAGTAGCCTTTTTTTCTAAAAAAGAAAGAGACAGCCTATAGGCAGCTTCCCCAACGGCAACACCCCCTAGGGGTGTGATGATAAAGTCATTGGCAGAGGGGTAATCCCGTTCCATGAACAGTTCCCACATGAGACTACCATATATCGTAAAAGGGACAGCCTCCCAAAAGGAGTATCCATGTAACCGGGCCGCATTGAAATAAAGGGAACCTTGATAGGGATGCCCGATTTGATTCACGAAGAAAAAATCGCTGTCCCACACGAATCCAGACCTGAGATTCTTGTTCCAGGTTTCCGGACTGATTTTGGCATAGGGAGCTTGAACGACCCAATAGTTCCAACCCCAGACAACCAGGTTTGAAGCGGTAGTTTGGATAAAAGCGGGGAAGAAGCAGGTTTCCCGTTTCTCTTCCTTTGCCTCCGGGGAATCCAACGCTTTAAGGGACGGGGATAGCAGAAAGATGAAAAGCAGAAGAAGGATCTTGGAAAACAGGTAATTGGAATCTATCTCTGCCATGTCAGAACAAAGTGTACAAGATTTCTCCCGCGGCTTCCATCTAAAAAGAGCTTTAAGCCCCCGGGGGAAAAGACTTCCTCTGTCGCCTGCTCTAAAGCGTTTCCCACACTTCGTGGTAGAGTTTCGCCCGTTCCCACCCCTGTCTTTTCGATAGGGGGCCTTGAAGTTTTCATAGTCCAGGTCCTGGGCTATCTACTGGAGAGCCGAGGTAAACTCCTCTTCTCTTGCCATGGCTCTGAACAGGAAATCAGCATGAGCGCTTCTCCCGTATGCTCCCCAGGTGGAAAGATCCTTTTATTGGATAAAAAATAGACCGAATTCCCAAGTCTCAAATTATCCCCGAAAAGCTAGATTTTGCCAAAAACAACTTATCGTAATACAAAAAGAAACAAATCTTCAGTCGGCGGCCCCGTGAGTAAACGGGGAAAAAAACGAGATTTCAAACCCAACCTACCCAAGGGGTTCTTCTACATGGTGTTTTCCATCCAGAAATGGAAGAACTGGGACTTTGAAATTAACGAAGCGGTACAAACTTTCCGGAAAAAGTATCCTGTGTATCCCCATATCCTACTAGCTTCACGGGCAACCCACGCCAAGTTTGACCTCCTCGCTTTTAACCTTCACCCGGAGTATATTCGCCTCAATGATGACGCCCCCTCGATTCCCGAAGAACTAGTATGGAAGCCGGGGGAAGGACTGGCAGGATTTGACGCGGGTGAATATAGGCTGGATTTCTTTGTTTTGGAGGAAGCGCCTTTAGGGTTCTATGTGCTGGTGTACGATTCAGATCCAAATGGAGGAGAACCCCTGCCCGATTTTGGGTTTAACAGCACGGAAGCCCTAAGTAGAAAACAGGCTATTGGTTAGCAGATTCCATCCACGCCATGAACCTACGATAATCGGGATTCGAGACGGGTAAGGTCTCTCACGTCTCGGGTTCTGATCCTTCTGTTTTATCCGCGCCTTTCTTCTTCGAGCGTTTCCCCAGTTCCCCTAGTAATCGGGACATGGGAGGACGCTTCTTTTTAAGTCGCCAGTCGATTAGCTCGTACCGAAGAAACCCTGTTGGATACAACCATGCTACCGAATGGTCGGTGAACTCGATCCGGCACATCCGAAATAGGTGCCTGTATTTTTCCAATGTTTCGCACGCTTCTTCTAATGTTACGGGTTCTGGATATTCGAAGTCTTTCCCTGCGATGAAACTGGGCCCGGCTCTGAATCCCGCGTGTATCACAGATTTGCCCGCTTTCTTTTTTTTGATCCGCTCCGGAATCAAATCGAAAAAAGATTGTTCGAACCGCCTTTTTTCAGCTTCTTCCACGATTCCCACCTCCCCTGTTAGACTTTCGCCAAAGCTTTCAACTCAGCCACTGAGCGCTGAAACTCTTCTAACAGAAAGTCGCTGGTACCGAGTGACTCGTGTCCCATCGTGTAGACGTTAAGTAGGGATTCCAAGTACCAATACTGTTGCTCCTTCCCCGCGTTGAAACGGCTCCAGAACGAATCTCCTGATTCTGATGATTTATGTATTGCCTTCCTATAATCTGACACCATGGATCGAACATTGTCCAGTTTGTCTGCTAAGGAAACCCGGAGGACCTGCGCGGCTTTCTTTTTCCGTTCCCCACTTGTGTCAGATTTCTTTGACAAACCTAAGAATAGATTCTTTAAATGCTTTAAATATTTTTCTTTCCGTTCTTTCCGTTCTTTCCAGGGAGGTTTCTGGCCGCCCTGGTACTCAGGGGGCGTATCCGAACAGGCCTGAACAATGGTTAACACCTTAGGGCCAAAACGATTCGTAAGAATCTCGGGGTTTACCTTTTCCGGATGATCCTCCAGGGTGTCATGCAACAGGGCGGCAATCGCCTCGACCTCGCTACCGCCATCATAGAGCACAAGGGAACAAACGCTTAATAGATGGGCCATGTATGGAATACTCGTTCCTTTCCGTACATCTTCTCCATGGACTTCTAGGGAAAGATTCAATGCGTCTATGAACCGCTGCGAAAAATTAAGATTATTTCCTGTCATTAACGGCACACTCCTTAAGAATATTGTAGGATACACTGAACTTTAATATACCCTATTAGCTCTCTACAAGTTTTTTCATACCAAAGTCCGATTATTCTTTCCTTCGATTCCTACTTTGGTACGATGAAAAGGTTTTTCATTGTGGCAAATCTTTATCTCAGGAGGATTACGTATGAAAACAATTTTATCTATCGTTTTTCGACTTTTCACGTTAACTATCCTTTGCATGTCATTGATAACTTGTGAAACACTAACTACAAGTGAGGACCCGGATACAGAACAGCCCTCAAAAATAACCACACAGGAGCAGGCAAACTCCGCAGCATTCTTTATTCGGTTCAGGGTCTTGGATGCCGCACCATACTATTCCACTAATACATGGAATAACACCGTTAAGAAAGGTTCTATTGGTGGTGAAGCGTTAGTGAATGGTTCCTTTTCCTATAAAACTGATCCTTACAACCAATTCAAGTCCACCTCTACCTATAACAACGTCGCGGTGAAACTTACCAATTATCAAATTGAAGACGACTACCCAGCTCTCACTGGAACAGCAACAATAAATGGAACTGAAACATGTATTAGTAGCTATAATGTAAATATAGGTAACACTTATACAGGATCATGGCTGCTACAAGGTACTGTTACGTTATCAGGGAGATTCATAGGAACTGTCAGTTTTTCTCTCGAACTTTCCCGAAAAGGAGCCAATTGGACTGGAACCTTGACCGCTGACGGTAAGAGCTTTTCGGTAACGCATTAAACAGTTCCTCGAGCGGAGAATTCGACCTCTTAAATAAAGTAAGGTATATTATAATCATGCTTTCTCCCTTGTCGTCTATTGACGCTTCAGTGAAAGCCCATGAATGGTCCCACTTACTTACCTTAGGGCCCTATGCCGCAGGTCCCATCCAGTATGATTTTATGATCGACAGCGAGGGGAACCGGTATGCCGTTGGAGGGTCCGTGGCAGTAGATTTAAGTCCTGTACCCGGCGACCCAGAGGCTACCGCGAGAAAAGCAAGGGCTATATTACAGGCAGCTTATGCCCCTGGGAATCCATCTGGTGCCGACCTGCAGGTTGCCCAAAAAGCGTACCTTTTGCTCCGCGAAGCAGAGGAAGAGCTGAAATCCGAGGCTTCAGCCGAGTCTATGGGTATCCAACTGGAGCAGTCGGACTCCAAGACAAATAGGACAACCAACAGCGCATTTATTTCTCGAACCGACAGAAATAATAGGGTGGGAATAGAAACAGAAGAACCTATTGATGGAAATACATCTCTGATTGAAAAGAGTTCCTTGTACGGGACCGATGGTCACCCTGCCTCTTTGGCTGGATACACTCCTGCAGGAGAAAAAAGCTCATGGTACAACTTTTGGTTCGAGCGGGAAGATTCCCAGAACCGAGGGTTCCTATTCTCGATTTTAATCTAAGGAACTTATATTCTAAATAGGTATGAAATCAATTCAATACACATCCGTCATTACCTGCCCGTATTGCGGATTTCAAAAATCAGAAACCATGCCTGACGACGCTTGCCAACTGTTCTACCGCTGTTCGAATTGTAACCAACTATTGAAACCGAAAGAGGGCGACTGCTGTGTGTTCTGTTCTTACGGATCCATACCCTGCCCCCCCATGCAAGAAGAACAGGGGGAAGAGTAGGTGGGGAACACCAGGCAAATCGCAACCTCCCGCCTTCTACTCCTTGACACCTTTGTTTTATTGATTGATAATCTTGAAACAAATATTACATTAATCGCTAAACACAAGGTTGGGAGACAAAAACAGGATGGTTCTGGAAAAGATCAAAGACTCGTTACCAAACATGTCTCCCAACTTTCGAAAGATTGCCTCCTACATCCTGGATCATGAAACCAGTATTCCCTTTACCTCTATCCATTCTTTAGGAAAATCAATACAGATCAGCACCGCTACCCTAGTGCGGTTCGCGCAAAGCCTCGGATATACCGGATATCAGAGTTTCAAACGAGACCTTCAGAACGAGATCCGGCAACGACTGCAACCGGACGATAAGGTGACTTTTTCAAAATTGGGATCTCTTCCGGAAGACAAACGGCTTCGGAAACTGATCCAGAACGAATACAATAACTTGCGCAGAACTTTGACCAATCTCAACCTAGAAGACCTGGAACAGATGATCCGACAGGTCAAAAAGGCACGGCGAATCTTCGTGGCCGGGTTTGGGATCACTCAGCATTTTGCCCGTATTCTCCATGCTGCCTTTCTGGCTACCACGGAAATGGATGCTTACGTAGTAAGTGGTTCTGTCTCCGAGTACTCTCAAATCTTGAAACGGTATGGATCCGAAGATGTCCTGTTCCTTTTGACCTTTCCCCCCTACTCGGCAGAAGTGAACCATGTGGCTAGGATCGCGAAAGAACGCAAGGGGACCCTATATTTATTCACCGACTCTGCAAGTTGTCCCGTATATCCCTATGCGGATATCGTGGTGAAGTGCGTTACCCATTCCCTCGTGATGACGAACTCCTTCGTCGGGCTCGTATCGTTGATCCACGTGTTCATGCACATGCTCCTCCTATCGCTGGAAGACAAAGGGAGAAATGTACGAGCGGGCTTCGAAATAGAAAGAATGGGTTATTCCATCCTAAAAGATAAGGAAGGTCGATCATGATTCTCATCCAACAGGCAACGGTGTTTTCTCCGAGTCCCCGGGGTAAGATGGACATCCTCATCGGAGGCGGGAAGATCCTAGCAATGGAAAAAAGGATAGACCCTGCCGGTATCCCTGGGATTACAGAGCGAATCGATGGTTCTGGTATGCTCCTTATTCCCGGATTCATCGACGGGCACCAGCATTTTACCGGTGGAGGTGGAGAAGGGGGGTTCCATACGAGAGTCCCTGAACTTACTGTTTCCATGAATTTTGGGAACGGCGTCACAACCGCCGTAGGTCTTCTAGGAACCGATTCCCTAACCCGCTCTATCGAGAACCTGTATGCCAAAACCCAAGCCTTCAACGCGGAGGGCTTAACCGCTTTCATGCTTACCGGTTCTTACTGGCACCCATCCCCCACACTCACCGGATCGGTGGCACGGGACATTGTGTATCTCCAACCCGTGATCGGGCTGAAACTAGCTCTGGCAGATTCCCGAGGTCCTCATCTGGAAGCGCGGGACCTCGCATCCTTAGCCTCGGACGTGCAAGTGGCAGGGCTAGTGGCCAACAAACCAGGGATCATCACGGTTCACACCGGCGTAAGGTCCCAGACGCTAGATCTAATCTTCGAGATTATCGAACGGTTCGAAATACGACCTAGCATCTTCGTGCCTACTCACGTGAACCGGAAGAGCGAAAAACTCACCTCCCAAGCCTTGATGCTGGCAGAGAAAGGATGCGTGGTGGATGCCACCTGCCACGCGGAAGTCTCTTCATCGACCGCATCCTGGATGAACGCCGCCGAGTTCGCCCTGAAAGCCAAGGAGAACGGCCTTCTGGAACAGGTTTCCTTTAGTAGTGACGCGGGTGGATCCATGCCAATCTGGAATCAGGACAGGAGCCGGATCATTGGCATGGGGGTAGGAACGCCGTCTTCCCTCCTGTTTGAACTGGAACTCCTGGTGAACAAGAAAGGTGTTCCCCTCGAACAGGCTCTTCTACCCTTTACTACGACTCCCGCCCGGATCTATCGGTTGGACCAACGGAAAGGAACGATCGACGTGGGTAAGGATGCGGATATCATCCTCCTAGATCCTTCCACTTTCACTATTCGAGATGTGCTGGCCAATGGGGAGTGGGTAGTGCAACACGGTACCGTAGAAAAGAAAGGATATTTCGAGCATGACCGAGGATGAAATCCTCTCCATTAAAGATCTATCCCTCAGTTTTCCCGCTTACCACGGGTACACGCAGGTCCTGCACAACGTTTCCTTTTCTGTGAAAAAGGGCGAAACCCTCGCCATCGTCGGGGAATCTGGTTCCGGGAAGACGGTCACCATGCGAAGGGTAATCCAGCTTCTACCCAACGTGCGAACCGATTCGGGGCAGATCCTGCTCCGAAAGAGGAACGGCCAGATAGTAGATATCACGAACCTATCCCATCAGCAAGCTACAGAGATTCGGGGAACAGATCTTTCCATGATCTTCCAGGAACCGATGACCTCCCTCAATCCGGTATTCACCATTGGGGATCAACTGCTTGAGGCCATTCTGGCTCATCAACAGGTTCCCAGATCCGAAGCACTGAAGAAGGTGATGGAACTATTGGAACTGGTTCGGATTCCAGACAGGGAACGGCGGGTGAATGATTATCCCTTCCAACTTTCTGGAGGGATGCGACAGAGGGTGATGATCGCCATGGCCCTTGCTTGTAACCCGCAGATCCTCATCGCCGATGAACCGACCACAGCCCTCGATGTAACCATTCAAGCACAAATTCTTGCCCTTATAAAAAGCCTACAGGAACGTCTCCATATTTCTGTAGTCTTTATCACCCACGACATGGGGGTAGTGGCCGAAATCGCCGATCGAGTCGTGGTGATGTACCAGGGACAAGTGGTGGAAGAGAACGATGTATATTCTCTATTTTCTTCTCCCTCTCACCCCTATACCCGAGCTCTTCTTAAGGCGGTTCCTAAACTTGGCTCCATGAGAGGTAGACCATTCCCCGCTACCCTTCCGGTGCTGGAAATGTCAAAGGAATTGAGTCGAGATCCAAAGGATTCTGACCCAGAAGAGAAAACGATCGATACCGCCAACTATTCGAATCCGCCCCTCCTTCAGGTGCGGAACCTAACTACCCACTTCATCGCAGAGAAGACTTTCTTCGGCCGGACGACCCATGTGGTTAGAGCGGTGCAGGATGTTAGCTTCGATCTCTATGAAGGGGAAACTTTAGGGGTGGTGGGAGAATCGGGGTGTGGGAAATCCACTATTGGGTATTCCCTCCTCAGACTCGTGCCAGCCGAAGGAAAAGTCCTGTTCAATGGACAGAACATTTTAGAACTGCCCGAAACTCAGTTAAAAGCGTACAGGCGTAACATCCAATTCGTGTTCCAGGACCCCTACGCATCGTTGAATCCCCGTATCCGGATTGGCGATGCGATCGAAGAACCCCTCATCATCCATGGACTCGGAACGCCGGAGGAGCGAAGGAAACGGGTGGATTACTTACTCGAATGCGTGGGGATTCCTCCCAATCATCGCAACCGGTATCCCCATGAGTTCTCAGGCGGGCAGCGACAACGGATCGCCATCGCTCGGGCACTGGCTACTCAACCTAGAATCATCATAGCCGACGAGGCAGTCTCTTCCCTCGATGTTTCGATCCAGGCCACGGTATTGAATCTGATGCTGGAACTGCAGAAGGAGTTTAAGCTGTCATACCTTTTTATTTCTCACAACATGGCAGTGATCGAACGGGTCAGCAATCGGGTACTCGTGATGTATCTCGGACTGGTAGTAGAATACGGTTCTCGGATGCAGGTATTCGAAAATCCGCAGCATCCCTATACGAAGAAGCTACTTTCCGCGATTCCTGTGCCGGATCCGCATAGAAGATCGAACTTTGGAATATTGAGCGGAGAAATTCCCAGCACCATTCGGCGGGTGGAAGATCCCATTCCAAGAGTGTCCTACCTCGAGGTGGAGCCAGGACACCTCATCGCAAAGACAGAGGAAGGAATTAGCCTTGGACTTGGAGCGAAATAGCCTCGGTGGATACCCTTAAAAGATACACCGAGAGACTATACAAAATTTTCTAGGAGGAAAACATGAAAACAAGACACTGGATGTTCATGCTGTTAGCGATTTTACTCATCGCCTCAGCACCTCTGTTCAGTCAGAACATCATCTACGCGTCGGATTCCACCACCAACACGTTGGATCCGCACAACACGTCCGACACGTATTCGGGCGCGATCGAACGGGCTATCTGCCAAGGGCTTTTAGGGTTCGATAAAAACCTTAACATTATCCCCCTGTTGGCAGAATCCTATTCGTACAATGAGACCGCCACGGAGTACACGTTCAAGCTCCGCAAGGGAATCACGTTTCACGATGGAGCGCCCTTCAACGCGAAAGCTGTCAAGGTAAACATCGACCGCCTACGCACGGGCAAGTATGTACGGAGCAGCTTGATGGCCCCCGTGAAGGAACTGCAGATCATCGACGACTACACGGTGAAGTTCATCCTGAAGGAACCCTTTGGTGCCTTTCTCAACGCCCTAGCCCATCCCGGCGCTTTGATGTTGAGCCCCGCTGCCCTAGAGAAGCACGGGGATGACGTTCGTATCCATCCGGTCGGAACCGGCCCCTTCATCTTCAGCGAATGGGTATCGGGAAGCTATGTGCTGATCAAGAAAAATCCCAACTACTGGAGAGGAAAAGTGAAGGTTGACTCCATTAAGTTCGTTCCGGTTCCCGAGAACGGATCCCGCGTGGCCATGCTACGAGCAGGACAGGCCCACTACATCTATCCGATGCCCGCCGAACTCTTGAAACTGGTAGAGAACGATCCCAAGATCGAGGTGATCAAACAACCGTCCATCATAGAACGGTACCTGATCCTCAATACCAAATCCAAGCCTCTTTCCGATGAACGGGTTCGACAGGCCATCAACTATGCCCTGGACAAGCAAGCCATCATCCAAATCGCTTGGGGAGGAGCCGCTACCCCGGCGGATTCCATCTTTCCCTCTTCTTTACCCTTCTATAAAAAACAGGGACCCTGGCCGTACGACATAGCCAAAGCAAAGGCTTTAATGAAGGAAGCGGGATATGCGAACGGGTTTAAGGTAGTGTTCCTTACCCCCAACGCCTCCGCGCGACTTAGAGCGACGGAAATGGCCATGCAGCAGTTAAAGGCTATTGGAATTACCGGCGAGATCCAATCGATGGACGTAGCGAGTTTCTACGATAAGCTCAGCAAGAACAAGAAGGAAACGGTAGGCGAAACTCCCTTCATCGCGTTTGGAGGATGGTCTTCCTCTACCGGAGACGCGGATTGGGCCACTCGGCCTCTCCTTTCTACCGACGCGTTCCCGCCCAACATGTCTAACTACGGGTTCTTCCAGGATCCGAACGTGGACAGGCTAATCAAAGCGGGATTGACCAGTGCGGATCCCAAAGTACGGGCAAAGGCATACATGGAATTGCAGGACTACGTGTGGCCCAAAGCTCCCTGGGGATACCTCTTCGTCGATACCCTCATTGCCGCCAAGTCGAAGACCCTGAAAGGGATCTATCCCATGCCGGATGGCGCGTTCACCGTGGAAGAGGCTGAACTCGTACAGTAAGCTATGCTGAAGTATTTTCTTCGAAGATGCATTTCCATCATTCCAGTCCTGCTGGTGGTTTCTATTCTAGTGTTCCTTTTTGTGCATCTATTGCCCGGGGATCCTGCCCGTATCGTGGCAGGCCCCGACGCGGATGAAGCGACCATCCAGCAGGTTCGGATCGAACTCGGGCTCGACAAATCGCTTTTTGAACAGTACCTGACCTATATGGGTCGCCTGTTCAGGGGCGATCTTGGAAAAAGTTTGCGGAGCAAGTTACCGGTTGCGCAGGAAATTGCCCTTCGATACCCCCCTACCCTGTACCTGGCAGCGGCTAGTATGGCATGGTCGATTCTGTTTGGAGTATTCTTTGGTGCATACGCGGCGATGCACCGGGGGAAATGGCAGGACTATACAGCCATGGTCGTTGCTGTGTCTGGTATTTCAATGCCTCAGTTCTGGCTAGGACTCCTTCTGATCCAATTCTTTGCGGTGCATCTAGGATGGTTTCCCGTTACCGGGTTCACGGGAAAATGGAAGGAGTTGGCCCTCCCTTCCCTTACCTTGGGGGCTACCGTGGCTGCCATTATTGCCCGGTTCACCCTCTCTTCCTTCCTTGACGTGCTCCAGGAAGAGTATATCAACACCGCCCGTGCAAAGGGACTTTTAGAACGAGTAGTGATGTGGAAACATGCCTTCCGGAACGCTCTCATCCCGGTAGTTACCATGGTGGGACTCCAGTTTGGCTTTCTTTTGGGGGGATCCGTCGTGGTAGAAACAGTATTCGCATGGCCGGGTCTAGGTAGGTACATGATCGAATCGGTCAGCGTGCGGGATTACCCCGTGTTGCAAGCCCTGTTACTCCTGTATTCTTTTCAGTTCGTGGTAATCAACCTGCTGGTAGACATGCTATACGCGGTAATCAATCCAGAAATCCGGTATAAGTAGGACGGTTCTATGGCAGACAAGACAGTAACACCCTTTCTGATCTTCTGGCATAAGTTCAAAAGACAAAAATCCGCACTTATAGCAGGGATTTTCATTCTTCTTCTTGTATTGGCAGCCATCTTTGCCCCTTTCCTTGCTCCGTATGATCCGTACGCAACGGATTATAGTCAGGCCATGATGCCTCCCACTAAAGAACACTGGGCAGGAACGGATGTGTTCGGTCGGGATATCCTGAGCCGCATTCTCTATGGTGCTCGAATTTCGTTGGCCGTCGGTCTCTCATCCGTTACCATCGGTACAATCGTAGGAGTAACCCTCGGGCTTTTGAGTGGGTTCTTTGGGGGCTTTCTCGATGAGGTGATCATGCGCGCCTCCGATGTCCTCTTCGCGTTTCCCGGAATTCTTCTAGCGATCGCGGTCGTGGCCATTCTCGGCCCAGGCCTTGTAAACGTCGTCTTCGCAGTAGCTATCTTTAGTATTCCCACCTTTGCTCGGATCGTCCGAGGGAACACCCTTGCCATCAAAGAGAGCCTATACGTACGAGCCGCCCGGAGCATGGGCGCACCTAACAGCCGGATCATGTTCGTCCATATCATGCCCGGCACCCTGGGAGGGGCCATTGTGTACTTCACGTTGAGGATCGGTACCTCGATCCTTACGGCTTCTTCTTTGAGTTTCCTAGGTTTGGGGGCCCAACCCCCCACACCGGAATGGGGAGCCATGCTGGCGGAAAGTCGGGATTACATCGGGGTTGCGGATCACTTGACCATTTTCCCAGGCATCGCCATTTTCCTTACCGTGCTGGCCTTCAACATCTTTGGGGATGGCCTTCGGGCTGCTTTTGATCCCAAGATACGGTAATCTCTCACCTTCTCTTTCGGCGCATAAAAAAAAACGGCCCAGAGCTCTTTTTGGGCCGTTTTCACATTGCTGGTATCTGGCTCGCACGTTAGCGCGCTTCTATCCTACCACCGGCGTCCCATCATGCCACTTCTCATCATTCCCCCTCGGGGCCCATAGCCAAGCTGGCTGAAGTCGTAGTCTTTACCCCCAACGGTGAGTTTGGTAACCCGAAGCATGGAGTATTCGGGGGCAATGGGATAGGGGAACTCATACCCTTCTAACTTCACGTATGCACCTTCCTTTAACCCTTCGATGAACCCCGCATACCTACCTAGCATAGGAACGTAGTAGGTCTTTCCTCCGGACTTCAGACCAATCCGTCCGTTGATCAAACTCAACGTTCCATCCACCTTCACCAACTCTCCCTGTGTCTGAGCATAGGCAGGGGGAACCGGTCGATTCTGGGGGCCCCACGCGCCCGGTCCTGGACCCGGTTGAGCCATTGCAAA
>Ga0067045_1027663_pt1 | contig 73493 bp, 51 predicted proteins | sample TerdegcTABiofilm_FD_59184 | JGI IMG/M metagenome (GOLD analysis project Ga0067045, IMG submission 59184) | Combined Assembly of (Gp0054472, Gp0054536) Wastewater bioreactor microbial communities from Singapore -Terephthalate degrading... | reverse complement strand
GCCCGAAGTGGACAGCCTTTGATATAAGAGCTTGGCGGCGACCTACTTTCCCCTCCCTTTTGGGGCGAGTATCATCGGCGCTGGTGGGCTTAACTTCTCTGTTCGGAATGGGAAGAGGTGATCACCACCGCTATAACCGCCATAGTGCCTTGCAGCTAGCTTGCGCTAACCTCGACAACCTGCCTGAGATAAGATACTTTTCGAACAAACTCTCGCTTCTACCTCGGATAGTAAAGTCTCGGGCTATTAGTACTGCTCGGCTCAGATGTTACCACCTTTACACCTGCAGCCTATCTACCTCGTAGTCTTCAAGGGCCCTCTATGGAAGTCTCATCTTGGGGCGGGTTTCGTACTTAGATGCTTTCAGCACTTATCCCTTCCAAACTTGGCTACCCTGCTATGCAGCTAGGCGCCACAACAGGTACACCAGCGGTTTGTCCAACCCGGTCCTCTCGTACTAAGGTCAGCTCCCCTCAAACTTCCTACGCCCACAACAGATAGGGACCGAACTGTCTCACGACGTTCTGAACCCAGCTCGCGTGCCATTTTAATCGGCGAACAGCCGAACCCTTGGGACCTTCTCCAGCCCCAGGATATGACGAGCCGACATCGAGGTGCCAAACCACTCCGTCGATGTGAGCTCTTGGGAGTGATCAGCCTGTTATCCCCGGAGTACCTTTTATCCTTTGAGCGATGGCCCTTCCATGCGGAACCACCGGATCACTATGTCCGTCTTTCGACCCTGTTCGACACGTCTGTCTCGCAGTCAAGCACCCTTATGCCATTGCACTCTACGCACGGTTACCAAGCGTGCTGAGGGTACCTTTGAAAGCCTCCGTTACACTTTTGGAGGCGACCACCCCAGTCAAACTACCCACCAAACACTGTCCTCCTTCCAGAGTTAGGCTCCAGGCAAACAAAGGGTGGTATTTCAACGTCGACTCCATGATGGCTGGCGCCACCACTTCACTGTCTCCCACCTATCCTACACATCGTTTACCCAAAGTCAATGTTAAGCTATAGTAAAGGTTCACGGGGTCTTTCCGTCCCGTTGCGGGTAAGCGGCATCTTCACCGCTACTACAATTTCACCGAGCTCATGGCTGAGACAGCGCCCAGATCGTTACACCATTCGTGCAGGTCGGAACTTACCCGACAAGGAATTTCGCTACCTTAGGACCGTTATAGTTACGGCCGCCGTTTACCGGGGCTTCGGTTCAAAGCTTCGCAGCTTACGCCACTAACCTCTCCCCTTAACCTTCCGGCACCGGGCAGGTGTCAGGCCTTATACTTCATCTTTCAATTTCGCAAAGCCATGTGTTTTTGTTAAACAGTCGCCTGGGCCATTTCTCTGCGCCCTAAACTTGCCTGCTTAGGGACCCCTTCTCCCGAAGTTACGGGGTCAGTTTGCCTAGTTCCTTAGCCATGATTCACTCGAGCACCTTTGGATACTCTCCTCGACTACCTGTGTCGGTTTGCGGTACGGGTTGCTATAAGCTGACGCTTCCACGGCTTTTCTCGGTTCTCCCTTATCACTTTCGCTTCGCCCGTAGGCTATGCTCTACGAACTATTCCGTCAGTTCGTAAGTGCCTCAGTTAAACGTCCCCGCTTCGCACTTATAGCAAGTACAGGATTATTAACCTGTTGTCCATTAGCTCCCCCTTTCGGGTACGCCTTAGGCCCCGACTAACCCTGATCCGATTGACGTTGATCAGGAAACCTTAGTCTTCCGGTGTGCAGGGTTTACACCTGCATTATCGTTACTTATGCCTACATTTGCTTTTCCAGTCTCTCCAGATATACTCGCGTATATCCTTCCGCAATCCTGGAATGCTCCCCTACCACTTATACCTCTATAGTATAAATCCACAGCTTCGGTAGTATGTTTTATGCCCGCTTATTATCCACGCCCAACCGCTCGACTAGTGAGCTGTTACGCACTCTTTAAATGAATGGCTGCTTCCAAGCCAACATCCTAGCTGTCAATGCAGTCAGACCTCGTTTTACCAACTTAACATACATTTGGGGACCTTAGCCGGTGATCCGGGTTCTTGCCCTCTCGGCCATGGACCTTAGCACCCATAGCCTCACTCCAGGGTATCATGTCTTAGCATTCGGAGTTTGTCAGGATTTGGTAGGCGGTGAAACCCCCGCATCCAATCAGTAGCTCTACCTCTAAGACACTATCACCCCAGGCTGTCCCTAAAGACATTTCGGGGAGTACGAGCTATCTCTCAGTTTGATTAGCCTTTCACCCCTACCCACAGCTCATCCGAAAACTTTTCAACGTTTACCGGTTCGGCCCTCCACCTCGTATTACCGAGGCTTCAGCCTGGCCATGGGTAGATCACAAAGTTTCGCGTCTACCCCCTCTGACTTATCGCCCTTTTCAGACTCGCTTTCGCTTCGGCTCCCCACCTCCTTTTGTGGTTAACCTCGCCAGAGAGGCGTAACTCGTAGGCTCATTATGCAAAAGGCACGCCGTCACCCTTCGACAAGCTCAGGGCTCCGACCGCTTGTAAGCGCACGGTTTCAGGTTCTTTTTCACTCCCCTGTCCGGGGTTCTTTTCACCTTTCCCTCACGGTACTTCTTCGCTATCGGTCTCTCAGGAGTATTTAGCCTTACCGGATGGTGCCGGCTGTTTCACGCAGGATTCCTCCGGTCCCGCGCTACTCAGGATCCTGCCTCGCCTTCAATCAATTTCTCTTACGGGGCTATCACCCTCTCTGGCCCAACTTTCCAGTTGTGTTCAAATATCAATCTTCAGGCTTTTTTGGCAGTCCTTCTACCCCAATAATGCCTTAACATTATTGGTTTGGGCTACTCCCCTTTCGCTCGCCACTACTCAGGGAATCACTATTGTTTTCTCTTCCTGCGGGTACTTAGATGTTTCAGTTCCCCGCGTTCGCCTTCTGCTCACCGCAGAATATCCCGACTTCATCGGGATGGGTTCCCCCATTCGGATATCGCCGGATCTTTGGTTATTTGCACCTCCCCGACGCTTTTCGCAGCTTATCACGTCCTTCCTCGCCTCTGAGAGCCTTTAGGCATCCCCCGTGCGCCCTTAGTAACTTTCTTCTATCCTTTTTTAGGTCGCTCAAGTTCGCTCTTTCTCGTATCTTATCTCACAGCGTTGTCAAAGAACCTTCTCTGTATTGCTACAGTCGCGATATCCAAGGATACGATCCTTTCGCCCCTTTTCTCCTCGCCGGGCAGATATCTCTCGCTTTTACGTAGTCCCGCGCAGATTTGAACTGCGGACCCCTACATTATCAGTGTAGTGCTCTAACCAACTGAGCTACGGGACTCTGTATCGCTATTTCTTGGTCCTGTTTATATTTATAAGAGGTTTAGCGTAGCGGCTCTTCTACCTTCTAGTGGTATAGAGTCGGCTCCAGAAAGGAGGTATTCCAGCCACACCTTCCGGTACGGCTACCTTGTTACGACTTAGCCCCAGTCACTGAGTTTACCCTAGGTCGCTCCCTCGCGGGTCACGAACTTCAGGTACCCCCAGCTCCCATGGCTTGACGGGCGGTGTGTACAAGGCCCGGGAACGTATTCACCGCGCCATGGCTGATGCGCGATTACTAGCGAATCCAACTTCATGGAGTCGGGTTGCAGACTCCAATCCGAACTGAGATCGGCTTTTAAGGATTGGCTCCCACTCACGTGGTCGCTGCCCTCTGTACCGACCATTGTAGCACGTGTGTAGCCCAGGACATAAGGGCCGTGCTGATTTGACGTCATCCCCTCCTTCCTCTCTGCTTGCGCAGGCAGTTCCCATAGAGTCCCCGGCTTTACCCGCTGGCAACTATGGATAGGGGTTGCGCTCGTTATAGGACTTAACCTGACACCTCACGGCACGAGCTGACGACAACCATGCAGCACCTCGCAGGCGACCATCGCTGGCTATACCCTTTCAGGTATATCCCCCCTGCGTTCGAGCCCTGGTAAGGTTCCTCGCGTATCATCGAATTAAACCACATGCTCCTCCGCTTGTGCGGGCCCCCGTCAATTCCTTTGAGTTTCAACCTTGCGGTCGTACTCCCCAGGTGGATCACTTATCACTTTCGCTTAGCCACTGATACTTCAGCGTACCAACAGCTAGTGATCATCGTTTACAGCGTGGACTACCAGGGTATCTAATCCTGTTTGATCCCCACGCTTTCGTGCATGAGCGTCAGTTGAAAATTAGTGAGCTGCCTTCGCGATCGGTGTTCTGTGTTATATCTATGCATTTCACCGCTACACAACACATTCCACCCACTCCATCTTCACTCTAGCCGTTCAGTATCAAAGGCAATCCCTATGTTGAGCATAGGGCTTTCACCCCTGACTTAAACAACCGCCTGCGCACCCTTTAAACCCAGTAAATCCGGATAACGCTCGCATCCTCCGTATTACCGCGGCTGCTGGCACGGAGTTAGCCGATGCTTATTCTCCAGGTACCTTCAGCTACCAACGCATCGGTAGGTTTAGCCCCTGGCTAAAGCAGTTTACAACCCATAGGGCCTTCTTCCTGCACGCGGCATGGCTGGGTCAGTCTTCCGACCATTGCCCAATATTCCTTACTGCTGCCTCCCGTAGGAGTCTGGTCCGTGTCTCAGTACCAGTGTGGGGGACCTTCCTCTCAGAACCCCTACCCATCGTCGCCTTGGTGAGCCGTTACCTCGCCAACTAGCTAATGGGACGCATGCCCATCCTTAACCACATCGCTGCTTTGATTATATCAGGATGCCCCTCTATAACCTCATGAGATATTAGCCCAGCTTTCGCCAGGTTATGTCTCAGTTAAGGGTAGGTTGCATACGCGTTACGCACCCGTGCGCCACTCGCCACCAGGTATTGCTACCCGTGCTGCCGTCCGACTTGCATGTATTAAGCCTGCCGCTAGCGTTCATCCTGAGCCAGGATCAAACTCTCCATTGTAATCGTTTGTTCCTTTAGCTCTTTTACCGTCCTCTTTCCACCTTTCCTTTGGCTTCAGAGTCCCGCTACGCTTCCTCTCATCTTTCTCAAAGAACTTTCTCCCGTTTTGGGGCTGCAAAGGTACAACCTTTTTCCTTCCCTGCAATACTTCGCAAAAAAAATTTTTTTTCGCCCTTTCCAGCCTTCCTTAGAACGTCTCCGTTTTTGGAGGGCGCAAAGGTACTGCTTTTCTTTGCTTCCAAACAAGAGGAAGGAAAGGAATTTTTCCATTTCCTCCATTAATACATTGAATAACAACAGCAAAAATTTTAACATTTTTTTAACTGACGTTTCTCCACTTTGTCCTTAGAACCATAGCCTAATTATATTTGTATTTTGATTATCAATTACTTAAGTAGTTTACCATTAAAAAAAGCCCTCGACAAAGAATGCCCAAAAGCCCGGGAAGAAGACTTAGCTTCTATTTCTCGATCAACATAATGATAATCAAAATTTAAGCAAAATACGTCTTTGCTTTGTATATAAAAAACCCGGGCCAGATAGAATCCAGCCCGGGCTGCAAGCATTCAAAGTTTAAACTCAAATCCGTTTTAAAACATCGATAAGATGCGTCCAGAACTTTTGAACGGAGGGAATGTGAATACGTTCGTCAGGTGAATGGACACCTCTGAGGGTAGGTCCGAAAGATACCATATCGAGATAAGGGTATTTTTCAAGGAAAAGCCCACACTCAAGGCCTGCATGAATAGATCTTACAACAGGCTCGGTGCCAAAAAGGTCCTTATAACTTTCCACCATAATCTTCAAAAGTGGGCTGTTAGGGTTGGGTGTCCAACCCGGATAGCCATCGGAATGTTCAACTTTACAACCAGCGAGTGTGAAAACACTTTCAACCATTCGAGCCACATCGTGTTTTGCACTTTCAAGGTCGGAGCGTTGACTGGTAGTAATAGTAACAGTATTACTGCCTGTTATTTTAACGGATGCGAGGTTAGTAGAGGTTTCAACCATGCCGGGCATGCGGTGACTCATGGCAATAACTCCATGGGGACAGGCATATAGGGCATTGAGCAAACGTTTTTGGGACTTCTTATTAAAACAGTATTCAGGCATGGAGGTGGTCTCGAGAGTTAACGATAACCCGGGTTCGGTAAGGCTGAATTCATTCATGATTTCAGCATAGAACTGCTTGAAATATTCAAGTAATGCCGTTTCTGTTTTAAGCGGAGCGAGGAAAACACCATAAGCTTCCCTTGGAATGGCATTTCTGAGGTTGCCTCCATCGATGTGTGAGAGCCTGATTTTGTAATTATGGGTGGCATACCACAGGAATCGGTTAAGAATTTTATTGGCATTTCCTCTTCCCCGGTGGATGTCATCGCCAGAGTGTCCGCCCAGCAAGCCTGAGACAGAGATTTTATAGGGAGTATGATTAACAGGGACAACCCGGCGCTTAAAGTCTAACGTAGCGACGGTATCAATGCCCCCTGCACAACCAATAAAAAGCTCACCTTCGTCTTCTGAATCAAGATTTAGAAGCATGCGGCCAGTCATGAAACCTGGTTGAAGGGCAGCTGCACCTGTAAGCCCTGTTTCTTCGTCAACAGTGAAAAGGCATTCGATAGGACCATGGGAAATATCATTGGAGGCCAGAATAGCAAGCTGTGCAGCCATGCCAATGCCATCATCTGCTCCCAAAGTTGTCCCTTTAGCCTTTACCCATTCTCCATCGATGAAAGGCTGTATAGGATCTTTTTCAAAATCGTGAACTACATCCGCATTTTTCTCACACACCATATCCATATGGCTTTGGAGAATCACCACGGGTTTGTTTTCGAAACCAGGGGAAGCAGGCTTGCTAATAATAACATTGCCCGCATCATCCATCCTGGCCGGAAGGTTATGGGTGCGGGCAAACTTCATCAGGTACTCACCTATTTGGGTTTCTTTTTTCGAGGGACGGGGAATCTGACAAATCTCCCCAAAAAACTCCCAGACTTTCGATGGCTGTAAGTCTTTAAGATTTTGGCTCATCATCCTTTGGTAATTAAAATTGGGTTTATAAAGATAAAAGAAAATTTCAAGGTTTTAAATAATTTGAGGGTTCATCAAAAATTATTTCATTTGAATGCAAAGAAACAAAAAAGACAGCTACCTTCAATAGAAATAATAAAGACCGTCTCTTTCCCAGAGACAGCCTTTTGCGGGTATTAAATTAAATTATTAAAGCCCTGGCCAGAGTTTCGAAGAATCACGGTATCCGGAAAGATTGAGATACCAATCAGGGTAAGATACCCCGGAAGATTGTGCCCACTCTGCAAAGTGCAAATAGCCTGTTGTAATATCATTGTATTCTAACATGTGATCAAGTACAATTGGAATGTGTAGCCCCCAGGGTAAATTTTTCGATGATTTGTAGTACTTACCCAAAGAGGGGTTGCTCCTGTCGTCGGAAGTACCGAAAAGTGAAAAATCCATAAGATCCGTAGGAACATAATCGGCCAGATGAATTTCTATGGAGCGCACTCCATTTTTTATCAGGAAGGGATTGAATGGAGCTAAGCCGACAGTAGTCATCGATAAAGAAGTGGTAAAAAGAACATGAATGAAAGCAGTATCAGAAGTTCCAACCTGGCCATTGGGCATAGTGTTGAAGAAAGATCCTCCGGCTCTGTTGAGCAGGGGTTCAGTGTCATCCCAAACCACTATTACAGCCTTAGATTGGCCTGCTTCAGTTCCATTGGAATTCAGATTAACATAATTTTTGCTAATTATTTGCCCGCTAACCGATGCTATCTGGTTAGGCAAAACGTTATCGAGCTGGAATGCAAAACCATTACGGAAAGAAGCACCTACAGCCGTTAATTTATATTTGGTTTTGATTTCAACTACATTGTTTTGGGCATTGGTCACAATATTCGTATTGTAGATGATAACCACGTCGTTGAAATCATAATCACCTTTCGATGGCCAGAGATCTTCATAGGCAAGTGTGCCATATACACCTTTGCCTGGATAATAGTTATTGAATGCCCTTATGGGATCGCTGGGATAGTCATCATCCACATCGGGTACACCATCTCCGTCTGAGTCAATATTTACAGTACTGCAAGTCGTTCCATTGCAATTCATTACATATTCAAAATCTGCGACCGAAAAATTCACGATCTGACCATTGGTTCCTGCTTTTGCACTTGTACGCTGGCTTTGTAAACTGCCTGAGAGGGTATATGTTACCTTAAATACTCCAGCTTGTCCACCGCCAATACCACTGGTACCATCAATTTTGAAACCCTGAAAAGGATCAGAACCCAAATTGGGGCCAAGGTTAATATTTGAGTATGTCATACCTCCACTTATAACCTGGACAGACACATTGGAGTAAGTTCCAGGTATGGCTTCAACCGAATAGTGAGACAGAGCCTGACAGGTAGGACCTCCACATCCGTTATGTTCTATACGCAGGGTTATGTGGTAATAGGTATTGGTACCTACACATTCCTGAATAACAGACTCGATAATAGTAGTAAAACCTCCTCCATTGGTTTTAGTAATTTCACAGGCTGATGATTGTGCACTGAGCTTTGCCAGTCCTGTGAAGAACAAAATAGTTGCTAAAAACACTTTTATCGTTTTCATAATTTTATGGCCTTTAAGGTTTAATTGAAAATATAACTAACTTCAGAACCAGTGACTTCGAGTTCGATACGTTGCCCCATATATTCAAGCCGGAGCTTCTTTTCTGCATCTGGAAGGTTTAATTGCACAGTAAAAGTTTCATTCTTCTTTAAAAAGACTTTCTGAATGAGGGTTCCATCTATGTGGGAGATAGTACATGTGCTGTTAGCATATCCTGTAAGTCGTAAACTTACCTGGTGAGTCGTTTTCCAGTCGAAGGAGGAATTTACCACCAAATCGTTGAGAGATTGAGGGTTGGGGTTGGGCTGAGGGTTGTCATTCTCCTTCTGACAACTTGCAGCAATTAGGATTAATCCTGCTGCTAATAACCATATGTAGTTTTTCATAAGGCATTCGTTTTAAGGTTTGAATGTTTAAGTCTAAAAACTATGCCAGAAAAAATTACTTATTGATTTGTATAATTTAATGAGTTAAAAGGAATTTTCCCCTAACACCAATAATCCTGGCCTTTTCATCCTTGCAGGCACCTAAATTGCTTAAAATTTCAATATTTACATGTTTTTATAATTGCAACTGATTGTTTTTTGCACTCAGAGAATTCGATGATCTGAGCCCTCAAAACGATAAATTAATATATTCTGTTTCAGATAATTAAAATTAATAAACCTCCGACAACTAACTTTAGTCTCCTTTTTTTGCTAAATGGAAGACGAGTTGTTGAATCAAACACCTGTTTTTCCATTTTTTAGAATTTTTCGGCCAATTATTTTCAAAGTGAGACATCCCTAAAGACAATTTACATTAAATTCCGTATTCGCTATTCATGAACGAGCAGCCATGATATTCAATAAAATGCACCAATAAACAAAATCATTTTCATTTTGTTAGATGAAAGAACTTGTTTAATAATAAATAAAGAAAAAATCACATCTTTGTGTTCTCAAATTTTTAACAATCAATGGAATCGTTCAAAGTAAGTGGTGAGGAACTCGTAAGAAAAATCAAAGAGCTTATCCGGGAAGGAAACGCTACGCGAATCATCATAAAAGACATGAAGGGTAATACTTTTATGGAAATTCCTTTGACGATTGGAATGGTCGGTGCTGCCATGGCTCCAGTATTGGCTGCAATTGGAGCTCTCGCTGCTCTGGTATCCGACTTTACCATTGAAATTATTAAGAAAGAAGAATAACATTTTAACCAGATACTCATGAAACATCCTGTACTCTCTTTATTAATGCTGGTTCTATTGATAACACCCGGCATACCTTACGCACAAAATGATGTAATATATCCGACGGCTGTAAACCGTGCTTTTTATTTCGACATCAGCCCTCCCTTAAGGGATATTGTTCCAATCCCCCCGGAAATGGCTGATAGGACATGGAAAACCGGGGTTGTAAAGAATTTCCTGGGACTGAGAAAACCCGATACGAGTGCTGTAGTAGATGCAGTAGCACAGCGTTTTATGGGAAAATGGATTGCTTCAGGAATAGGGGTTAACATAAACGGTATAGGCAACATCAATGGCGTGATGCCTCCTGACACCGACGGTGATGTAGGCCCCAATCATTACTTCCAGATGATCAATCTTTCTTTTCAGATTTTTAATAAAAACGGAACCTCGCTTTATGGCCCTGCAGCCAATAGCACCATATGGAATGGTTTCCCAGGCCCCTGGTCAGGCACTAATGACGGAGACCCTGTTGTGCTTTACGATGAGTATGCCAACCGCTGGGTAGCATCACAATTTGCCTTACCCAACTATCCTAACGGACCTTTCTGGGAGCTGGTTGCTGTAAGTACTACACCAGATCCTACAGGGTCCTGGTACAGATATGCTTTCCAATTTGCCGATATGCCTGATTATCCCAAACTGGGTGTATGGCACAATGCATATTTGTTAACGGTTAACAGGTTTTCCTCAGGTTCTACAACCTACAAGGGGGTGGGAGTTTATGCACTGGAAAGGAGCAAAATGCTTGCAGGCGATCCTAATGCTGCCATCATATCCTTTACTTTTGGGGCCAGTGCAGAACCCTACAGCATGTTACCAGCTGATGCCGATGGCATTGCTCCCCCGGCAAACGAACCTGCTTATTTTGCCTATAAAAAAGACCCCAACAAGCTGGTTATTTATAAAATGAATATTGATTGGACCAATACTGCTGCCTCCACTTTGCAGCAAGATGTCTCTTTAACTGTGGCCAGTTACAGTTCAAACATTTCAGGAATACCCCAGCCAGGAACTACTCGAAAGCTGGATGCCATTACCGACCGTTTGATGTTCAGACTGCAATACCGCAATTTTGGCACCCATGCTTCCATGGTGACAAATCACACAGTTAGTGTTAATGGTACTGCAGGCGTACGCTGGTATGAAGTCAGAAAGACAAGTACAACTCCCTGGAGCCTTTACCAACAAGGCACCTATTCCCCTGACAATCATAACCGATGGATGGGCAGCGTAGCTATGGATGAATTTGGAAATATCGCCCTAGGATATTCTGTTTCAAGCTCAACTGTTTACCCCTCCATCCGATATACAGGACGGATGGCAAACGACCCTTTGGGACAGATGACTATTCAGGAAACTGAAATAGTGGCAGGAGGAGGCTCTCAAACGGGAGGCCTTGTTGGAAACGGGCGTTGGGGTGATTATAGTGCCATGACTGTAGATCCTTCGGCTCCCGCAACCTTTTGGTTTACCACTGAATACATGCAAACCACAAGTAGCCAAGGTTGGAAAACCCGCATCGCTTCCTTCTCGTTCGATGCTGTATTTATGGCTAACCTTTCCGTTTCGGCCAATCCCATATGTCAGGGAGATTCCACTCAACTCAACGCCAATCCGACAGGAGGAACAGGAATCTATTCTTATTACTGGACATCAAATCCCCCGGGATTTACGGCAACAAGACCCAATCCATGGGTTAAGCCGGAAGACACAACCACCTATATTTGCCGTATTATAAGTGGAGCTGATACAATATATGATTCACTTACAGTTTATGTAAATCACCCGCCTGTAGTGCTTGCTGGTGCGGATTCTACGGTTTGTGAAGGACCTATACAATTAGCCGGTCAGGCACTGAATGCATCAGCTGTTTCGTGGAGCACATTGGGAGATGGAGCATTCACCGTTACGAGCATTCCTAATCCAGTCTATTTCCCAGGACTCCAAGATATTAATAATGGACAGGTGCAATTGGTATTTAGTGCCTTTGCTTTACCTCCATGCCAGGATACAGTGTATGACACCCTTACAATAACCATTAGTCCAAAGCCGGCGGCCAATGCTGGTCCGGATACCCTTATTTGTTTCTGGGAAATACCCTATCAGTTTAACGCCCAAGTTAGTGGATATTCTGCCCTTGAATGGACTACCAGCGGAGATGGATATTTCGATGATCCCAGTTCTCCCACGGCCAGATACTTCCCGGGAGAAGGCGACAAGCAAGCCCTAGGTGTAGTGTTAAAACTTACGGCTGTTCCACTGATTCCTTGCTCCGATACAGCAGTTGACCAAATGACACTCTTGCTCGATCCTTGCGTTGGCATTGAAGAATCCTTGAATTCATCAACTTCTGTCATCATAGAGCCCAATCCGAATCAGGGACAATTTAGGCTGAGCCTTGATAACTCTATCAAAGGAGATGTTATCCTAAGCATTGTAAACGGACAAGGCAAAGAAGTGTATCAGGAAACCCTTGCCGCCGAAAGGTTACGCCAGTATCCCATTTCATTGAGTGGAGCCAGTTCAGGAACCTATCTCCTCAAATTAGTACAAGGAAAGGCACAAATTACCCGTAAGTTGGTCATTCAGTAAAATACCGCATCACAAATACATACCTCACTCCTGTGAACCAAGGGAGTGAGGTTTTGTTATTATAAGTCACAAGAAGCACAGCAAATGAAAATGAATAATAAAACCGTTTACAAAGCAAGGGTATTATTTCGGGAAGAAATAGCCAAAGGAGTCTTTGTTTTGCGGTTTACACGCGATTTTCCTTTCAAGGCCGGACAGATGTTGTGGGTTAGATATCCTGACGATGGACCAGCACGTTTATACAGTATAGCGTCGGGAGAAGAAGAACCCTTTTTCGAAATCCTCTTCGATGTAGTTGAGAATGGAGCATTGACGCCCGTTTTAAGCAAAGTATTGCCGGGGGAAAGCGTATGGATATCAGAACCCACTGGAAAATTTACAAACAATGGAGAACCAGCTGTCTGGATAGCAACAGGAACCGGAATAGCACCATTTGTTTCAATGGCGCGCACAGGGTTATTTCATCATAATATGCTTATACAGGGCGGTAGATCTAGAAATTCATTTTATTATCATGAAGTTTTCGAAAAATTGCCTTTTTTTCGATATGTAAAGTGTATGAGCCGAGAAACTGGCGAAGGGTATTTTCAGGGGAGAGTGACAGACTTTATCAAAAACTCCTACCAACCTCTGCCTGAAAGACAGCATTTACTTTGTGGAAGTGCCGAAATGGTGGTTGAGGTACGGGATTTGTTAATAGGAAAAGGTGTACCTTTCAATAATATTATTTCTGAGATTTACTTTTAATCCATGGAAGCATTATACGGCAAGACACTCGAAGAGCTCAAAGAGGTGGCTGCTCGCGCAGGGTTACCTTCTTTTTCGGCGAAACAGATGGCAACCTGGCTATACCAAAAGCACATAAATGATATCGACCAGATGACGGATATTTCGAAAAAAGGCCGTGATTATCTCAAACAAAATTATATTTTTGGCCTCACGCCACCTGTTAAAGTACAGGTTTCGGCCGATGGTACTAAAAAATATTTATATACCCATGGAGAAAGGCGCTATATAGAAGCTGCATACATACCTGATGACGACAGGGCTACCCTCTGTGTTTCATCGCAGGTGGGATGCAAAATGGGCTGCCTGTTTTGCATGACGGGCAAGCAAGGTTTTCAGGCTAACCTGACTTCCAACGAAATTCTTAATCAAATCAGAAGCTTACCGGAAAGAGAAAGCCTCACCAATGTAGTATATATGGGAATGGGCGAACCCATGGATAATCTGGATAATGTTTTGAAAAGTCTTAGTATTTTGACTGCCGAATGGGGTTATGGATGGAGTCCGAAAAGAATAACAGTATCGACGGTAGGTATTCTTCCCGCGATGAAAGATTTTATTGAAAAAAGTCAGGTGCATTTGGCATTGAGCTTACACAGCCCGTTTGAGGATGAAAGAAAAACGCTCATGCCTGTTGAAAATGTTTACCACCTGCCCGAGGTTATTTCATTAATTCGCAGCTACGATTGGAGCAGGCAACGAAGAATTTCCTTTGAGTACATCATGTTTAAAGGCATTAACGATACGCCCAGACATGTAAATGGGCTGACACGCCTGCTCAATGGCTTGCCTTGCAGAATTAACCTTATCCGATTTCATTCCATCCCGGGAACTCCTTTGGAAAGCAGTGATGAAGAAACGATTAAGGAGTTTAAAGATAAATTAAACGCCAAAGGCATCCTGACCACCCTGAGGGCCTCACGGGGGCAAGATATTTATGCTGCCTGTGGGTTGCTGAGCACAAAAGAACTGGTAAAAAAACAAAAGCCTGAAGGCTAAATAAAAACCTGATTTTCTTTTATCTGAAATATTATACGTACCTTTGCCGCGGTTTTTACCGCCACCCCTGGTAAGTTGCCAGTGGGTGTTTTTTTATGACTTTTTAATTTTATGAATTTATTTGAATTACTGGGCCTTAGGCCCGAACTAGTGAAAGCTGTTGAAGAACTTGGCTATAGGGAGCCAACCCCTATTCAAGAAAGCATCATCCCCAAAATATTAAACCCAACCCACGACCTGACTGGTCTGGCACAGACCGGAACAGGAAAAACCGCAGCCTATGGCTTGCCATTGCTGCAATTGACAGAACAAACGGCAAAGAAACCTCAGGTAATCATTCTTAGTCCTACGCGGGAGCTTTGTGTTCAGATAAGCAATGACCTGAAGGATTATGCCAAATACCTGGAAGGCATACGGGTGACCGCGGTATATGGCGGAGCAAGCATAGAAGAGCAAATCAAGGGCCTTCGAATGGGAAGCCAGATAGTGGCAGGCACACCCGGTCGAGTGATTGACCTTATGGAGCGCGGAGCCCTGAAACTCGACGGAATAAAATATTTCGTTCTCGACGAAGCAGATGAAATGCTTTCGATGGGATTTAAGGAAGACATTGAAAAAATCTTTTCAGCCACTCCCACGGAAAAACGCACCTTTTTGTTTTCCGCAACCATGCCCAGGGAAGTGCAGGCGTTAGCTTCTCGTTTTATGAAAAATACAGAAACGATAGAAATGGCGCGACGCAACAGAGCTGCTGAAAACATTCAGCATTATTACTATCTGGTGCATGCAAAAGATAAATACCAGGCACTGAAACGCGCTTGCGATATATACCCTGATATCTACGGCATGGTGTTTTGCCAGACTCGCGCTGAAGCAAAAGAAATTGCCGACAAACTCATAGCCGATGGTTATAATGCTGATGCCCTGCACGGAGACCTTTCCCAGGCTCAACGTGACCTGGTGATGCACAGGTTTCGCAGCCGGACTATTCAAATGCTCGTAGCTACCGATGTTGCAGCAAGGGGCCTCGATGTAGACGATATAACCCATGTGATTCATTATGGCCTTCCGTCCGAAGCCGAAATATATATTCATCGTAGCGGACGAACGGCGCGGGCCGGGAAAAGTGGTATTTCGCTCAGCATTTTACATACCCGAGAATTGCGCCAGCTTAAGACCATCGAAAAAATTGCAGGAATTGTCATTACCCAGAAGGCAGTTCCAACCGGCGAGCAGATCTGCGCTCGTCAGCTCTTTCATGTTATTCATAAAATTGAACATGCCACTATTGACGAAGAACGGATTAGTCAATTCCTTCCCGAGATTTATTCAAAATTGAGTTGGCTTAGCAAAGAAGACCTAATTAAACGTATTGTGGCAGAAGAGTTTAATCGATTTTCTGCGTATTATGACAAAGCTCCTGATATCAACTTTAAGCCTGGTAAAGAAAGCGCAGAACTAAAACCCAGAGAAAAAGGGCAAAAGAGAGAGAAAAGCGCCCCCGGCAAAGTGGAAGAAGGGTTTACCCGTTTGGTAATTGGATTGGGCTACCGCGATCGCATCAATCCCAATGTTTTGATAAGACTTATCAATAAGAACCGTATTTTGCGCGATGCCCGAATCGGACATATAGAGATTACGGATTATCAGACATATATGGAAGTTGAAACGGATTATGCCCGCCCGATAAAAGATACCCTGGAGAATACCTTTTTCAACGGCGAGCTTATAGTGGTTGAATTTTCGGGAAGAGAATCGCAAAGAAAAAACAAGAAGGGAAATAAAAAGAAAGGTCGCAAAGGAAGCCCATTGAAGGAAATACCTTTTTTCAAAAATTAATCCCCGAGTAAGGCTGCCAGCCGCTCCGGCTTGAAAGGTTTGCTGATATATTCGTCCATTCCGATGCTAAGACAATACGTACGCTCACTCTTTTCGGCATTTGCCGTCATGGCTATAATACGAAGTGGCTTACGCCCTGTTTCTTTTTCCCATGCCCTGATACGCTGAGTAGCAGTATATCCATCCATTATGGGCATTTGCACATCCATCAGAACTACATCATAATCTTTTTCTTTAACCTTTTGCAGGCATATTTCGCCATTTTCGGCCACATCAACAAAATGCCCCATTTTCTGCAAAGCAAACAGAGCAACCTTTTGGTTGATTACGTTATCCTCTACCAATAAAATATTTTTATGACGCGAGACTCCCGTCGAAATTTCAGAATGGGTTTTGCCTGGTGTATGATGAGTATCGCACCGGCCAAATGTAACTGTAAACCAAAAAGTAGAGCCTTTCCCATATTCCGATTCTACTCCGATTTCTCCCTGCATCATTTCCACTAATTTTTTACTAATGGCCAGGCCCAGCCCACTTCCTCCAAAGCGCCGTGAAATGGATTTATCGGTTTGGCTAAATTCTCTGAAAAGCCGGAGTTTACCCTCTTCAGTTATACCAATACCTGTATCTTTTACAGCACAATAAATTACACATTGGTCGGGGGGCAGGTCGTGAAGGGTAGCTGATACCTCAATAAATCCCTTTTCCGTAAATTTTATGGCATTATTCACTAAATTTATGAGTATCTGCTTAAACCGTACAGGATCACCCAATACGCAGGAGGGGATATTACCTGGTATTTCGGCTTTAAGTAGCAAACCCTTCTCAGTAGCTTTAAAATGAAGTAGTTTAACTACATTTTGAATTTCCTCTTCGATATGAAAAGGAATATTTTCAAGCTCAAGTTGTTGGCTCTCGATTTTCGAAAAATCAAGAATGTCGTTTATGATACTTAGAAGATTATCTGCGGATATTTCAACTATTTCAAGATATTCGGCAACCTTTATCGGGTCGGTAGTTTGCTTGAGAATATTGACAATACCAATAATGCCATTTAAGGGGGTTCTGATTTCGTGGCTCATGCTGGCCAGAAATAAGGATTTAGCTCTTGTAGCAGCTTCGGCCCTGTCACGTTCTTCGATAAGCTGTTGTTGGGTATGACGCAATTCCTCCACGAGTTGCTCCAGCTGTCGGCGCTGGTTGTGCATTTCGAGAAACAGACGCACCTTACCTCTAAGAATTTCAGGGACAATAGGTTTAGTAATAAAATCAATACCTCCTGATTCCAATCCTTTGATGATATAAAGGTCGTCGGAATAAATGGCAGAAACAAAGATCACCGGAATATGCCTTGTTTTAGGTCCCTGACGCAGGAGTGAAACCATTTGGTACCCATCCATACCGGGCATCTGAATATCAACAATAGCCAGAGCGATATCACCCCGAAGCGATCGTGCCAGCCCTTCGTTGCCCGATAAAGCCCTGACAAACTCCACATCTAAATCTTCGAGCACTTTCTCCAGTGCAATAAGGTTTTCGGGCTTATCATCTACCAATAAGATATTTGGCTTAACTCCAGGATGCGTTCTCATAGGAAAGGATTATTTATAAAGCCAAACATTCATAAGATTAATCAGACGGTCTATATCGATGGGTTTAGAAAGATAATCGCTGGCCCCGGCTGCCAGACATTTATCGTAATCATCCTTCATAGCCTTGGCAGTAAGTGCAATGATGGGTAGACGGCCGAAACCAGGCATCCTGCGTATACGGCGGATAGTTTCCAAACCATCCATTACCGGCATCATTATATCCATGAGTACAATGTCTATATCTGGATTTTCTTCGAGAGTCTTCAGGGCTACTTCTCCGTTTTCGGCCTCAAGGATTTTCATTCCTTTTTCGTCGAGCACAATTGAAAGGGCATAAAGATTGCGCATGTCGTCGTCAACAATCAATACTTTCTTTCCTGCCAGCGCAGCATCCTTTTTATAAAGGTTTTCTATCACCTCCTGTTTATTTTTAGGCAAATTTTTCACAACGCGATGCAGGAAGAGTGAAGTTTCATCGAGGAGGCGTTCTTCTGATTTTACACCTTTAACGATAATACTTTCAGCGTACTTTCTAAGTTTATTGTTTTCTTCACGGGTAAGCTCCCGGCCTGTATAGATAATAATCGGGGGAGTTCCATGGGGCATTTCTTTTTTGAGAGTCTCAAGCAGGTCGAACCCTGTCATATCGGGCAAACCCAGGTCGAGCACAACGCAGTCGAAATGCTGGGTGCGCAAAAGTTCGAGTGCATGTTTCCCTGTTCCTGCAATTACGGTATTTACATCTTCGCGCCCTACTATATCTGCAATTTGCTTTGCCAATTCCGGGTTATCTTCCACTACCAACAACTCGCGTACCTTTCGGGTAACAAAGGTTTCTATATTGGCAAAGGCGGCTTCCATCTTTTCAGGGGTTGCGGGCTTGGAAAGGTATCCAATAGCGCCTTTTTGGAATATATCCAGAGATTCTTCCAAAGCCGACATCATGTGCACGGGTATGTGACGCAGATCGGGATTTCGTTTTATGTGGTCGAGTACAGTGATGCCATCGGCACCTGGCAGGCGTATGTCGAGAATAATAGCATCGGGTAAATATACCTCAGCCATTTTCAATCCAATTTCGCCCGTACATGCGTACAAAAACTTGAAGCCCTTTTCGTGACACTCATCTCTGAGAATTGCAGCAAAGTTTTCATCATCTTCCACGACCAGGATGATTCTGTCGTTGGGTGAGAGATTATCGCGGTCGTCGTTAAGCGCTGATCTGCACTCATCGAGATTGATGCTGCTGGTGTCAATTTTAACCGGCATTATAACCTCGGGTTCCTCCGGTAAGATATTGGGTTCTATGGTTTCGCCAACAGACGGGGCCGGCATCGTCTCAATGGGAATAAACACACTAAAAGTACTTCCCTTGCCCGGCTCACTTTCTAAGTGTATCTCTCCCCCAAATATTTTAACTATCTCCCTGGATATAGAAAGGCCGAGGCCTGTGCCACCAAACTTACGCGAAGTACTCCCGTCTGCCTGTTGGAAAGCCTCGAAAATAATTTGTTGTTTTTCTTTAGGGATACCTATTCCGGTATCAGCTACCGAAATCTGCAACACACTTTTCCCTCTCAAATCCTGACGGCGATAGGAGAAGTTGGCCGGTGCCAGCGAAAATAAAATGGCAACTTGCCCTTTGTCGGTGAATTTAATTGCATTGCTTAAGAGATTGCGTAAAACTTGTTCAAACCTCAATGGATCAGTGATCAGGCTTTCAGGGGTACCCGGTTCAATCTCAACTTTAAAATTCAGTTTTTTCTCTTCTGCAAGATGTCGGAACTGCTTATCTATGTTATCCGCTATCTGGCGGATATCCACCTGTTCAAAATTAAGCGTCATCTTTCCTGATTCTATCTTTGAGAGATCTAAAATTTCATTGATAAGATTGAGCAGGTCGTTGCCGCTTTTCCGGATAATTTGTACAGATTCAAGTTGTTGCGGAGTTAAGTTGCCCTGTTTGTTTTGCAAAAGGTTGTTGCTGAGAATTAGCAAACTATTCAGGGGGGTACGTAATTCGTGTGACATGTTGGCCAGAAACTCCGACTTATACTTGCTGGTAATTTCGAGTTCACGGGCTTTGCGCTCCAGCTCATCTCTGGCAGCTGCGAGTTCTGCATTTTTCTGCATGACCTCGCGTTTCTGCATCTCAAGATACTGAGTGTTTGCTTCCAATTCCTCGTTTATAACCCTGAGTTCTTCTTGCTGAGCCTGCAGTTCGGCTTCCCTTTCCCGAAGAACCCGGGTTTGCTCTTCAAGCTCCTCATTGGCCACACGCAATTCTTCTTGCTGAGTTTGTAGCTCTTCAGCTTGTTGTTGGGTAGTAGCGAGCAGCTCGGCCAATTTGCGACGCGATATCGATGAAAGAATACTAATAGCAATATTCTCTGCAACAGTTTCAATAAAAGCCAGACGATCGTCGTCGAATTCCTCTATGGAAGCTAATTCTATCACCCCTGCCAGCTGATTATTATGCAATAATGGGAAGGCTACAACATTGCGGGGTTTGGTGTCGCCGGTTGCCGAGGTTATGCGGGTATAATCCTCAGGAAGATTGGTAATCGAAATCATTTTTCTGCTTTTGGCTACCTGACCTACAATTCCCTCTCCGATGGCAAAACGATCGCTCAGGCTTTTGCGTTTTACAAAAGCATAAGAACCTTTAAGTATAAGTTCTCTTCCCGAATCCCCGAGAAGATAAACAGCTCCAGATTGAGCATTCAGATAACGGGCCAAAAAAGCAACTACCTTATCAGAGATTTCTTCTTCGGTTTGGTCTCCGCGCAAGAGTTCATTGATTTCATTTTGACCATTTTTAAACCACGCTTCCCTCCGTGCGGCCTTATCCGCCCGGGACAAACTTTCTATCATCACTATTAAAGACTTACTGAACTCATCTTCTTCTGAGCGCGGTTCAATTTTAACCGTGAAATCCCCTGATGCAACCTGACGCGTCTGATCAACCAAAAGACTAAGTGCATCCTGTAATTTATTGAAGGCCTGCCCAAGTTGTCCCATCTCATCCTTTGAAGAAGCATCGATACGGCGCTTGAGATTTCCTCGGGATATATGCGCAAAACCCTCGGTAATATTGCGTACAGCCGAGGTAATAAATCCTGAAATGTAATTTGAAAGAAAAATAACTACCATCGATAAAAGGAGAGTAATCAAAATGATGCCCACGAGCAAAAGCCGATTGGCCCATTCGCTCACCGCCTCAATGGATTGAGCAAATTCTTTATAATATTGATTGGTGAGCATTATGGCATCATCGATTTCTTTAAGCAAAACAGGGTCAGGCTGCTGAATATAAACCTGAATCATTCTTTTTATTCTGAAGCCATTTTCCGCCCCTTTGGATGCGATTTCAAAACTGTTGAGTATTCCTTTGTTACCCAATGAAAACAAAAGATATACTCTTGATGTAAACAATCGGGCAAAATCACGGTCATTGTTCATTGCTTCACCAAGCACCCTAAAATATACTTCCTCCAACTCTTGCTTCGACAGTTGTTTGATAAATTCCGGAGTTTTCCCAAAAACATCAGCCATTTCATTGGCCCTGTCCATTTGCTTAAAAGCATGGTTTAAATCTGTTGTATCCTGGGTTTGTAGGTAACGGTAAAAATTGCCCATTGCTGACTGAAAACTAAGGGTATGCAATCGCTCTGCATTGAATATTACAGCAATAACCCTGGATGTATTAAAAAAATAATGGGCTACCAGCCCCATACCAGCTAAATTTAGGACAGCCACCACTGTCATCAAAGAAAGCTTATGCCTGATTTTTAAATTGAGGAGCCATTTCTTCAGCATAAAAATCTATTTACAATTAGGTGCTAAATTAACAAATTAAACCTCGTGCTGTTGTATACTTTGGTTAAATTTGGTGAATCCCTTTTATAAGGTAAACGGGTTTATTACGTTATTGCAGTAAATATACGATACACAAAGTCTGAAGAAGAATTACAAGGCATTTACATCTTGTAAATTTATGGCTAAAAAACGATATTTGCTATATGCTGAATTGGGTTTATTGTACTTATTCGCACCCATAATTTATGCTCTGGGATGGGTACAAGGGCCCAAATTTATAGCATTACTTGTCGGGCTCATCTATGTGATTCTGGTAATTTTAGCTAATAAAAAACTGCCACATACTGTATTTGAACTTCGGTTCCATGGTTACCTTCAAACCATAATCACAAGATTCCTGGTAGTAGCTTTAGGACTAACCTTTTATATGTTGCATTTTGAACCTGAAAATTTCCTGATTTTACCACGAACCCAAACCTGGCTCTGGCTGGCTATCATGATTTTTTATCCCATTTTTTCAGCACTGCCTCAGGAAATTATTTATCGGTTATTTTTTATCCAACGTTATAAAACATTGTTTACCAATGAAAAACTGTTATGGGTGATGAATGCATTGTTGTTCGGTCTGGCCCACCTGTTATTTCACAATCCGATAGCTGTGCTGGGAGGTGTTTTAATGGGTATTTTCTGGTATCAAACTTATGTTCGGACCGGCTCATTATGGGCTGTTACCCTTGAACATGCGCTCTATGGGAATTTCATTTATACCATAGGCTTTGGCCATTATTTCTACGTCCCTGATTTTTAGTTTTTGGCCTCAGAAAGGGCGCGGGGCAGGAGCTCGTTTTTCACCCATTGAAAAGAAGGCTCCACATTAAGCACTTTTCTATATATTTCTATAGCCTGCACATTGCGACCTGTCTTTTGTAAACTTTGTCCATAGGAAGCCATTAGGTGAAGATAATACCAATCATTATTAACACTCTCGGGGTTTTTTGCGATGGCTGCGGCCGCTTTCGAGAAAAACACAACAGCCTCTTCAGGGTTTCCGCCTGCCCATGAAGGAGCATAGAGTCGTGCAAGTCCTTTTTCAGTCAGAACCCGGTAATTATTGGGGTCGATTTCGTAAGCTTTTTCCAATAAGCGTACTGAACGTGGACCCAGAATTGGGGCAGAAATAGGTCTCAGCTGAATGCGAAAGGCTGTCAACGAAGACTTCAAAGCCAGGTAGCATCCTTTGCGGGGGTTGAGTTTTAATAGTCTGTCGGCATGCCCGAGTGCCGAAGAAATTACCTTATTGGCTTTTTCTTCTTGTTTGGTATGCAACAAATAAGCAGCATAACCATACTCAGCCCAGGCAAGCTCTTCAAGCCACTTAGTATCTTCGGAGGATAAAAAATTCTTTTCCAGCTGACGCATGAGAGGTTCCCAATCATTCATCCGGCCGGCAGCGTACGATTTTTTCAGGCGAATTCGCAGCTCGTTATAATCCTGTGCCGGTAGCCATAGCCCATTAAGCAGTAAAATAAAAATAAATGCCAATTGTCTCATACGTATAATTAATATTCAGTCAAATGTCGCCCTTTCCACTGCAAACCACCCCTTGAAGAAGTCAGACCAATGCGTAAAGCTAAATGAATGAGAGCAGCCTGCTGTAGGGGAGTATCAAGCAAAGTTTGTTTACAATTTCCATTGGTAAGCTTCGCCAGCATGCATCTTTGCAAAACCAAAACCCCAATGAAGGGCACACTGAAATACCACGACCAGCTTACCAATGGCAGGAGCCATCCAAATGTGCTTACAAGAATAAAAACATACATCAACACCAGATTGTTTCCAAAAAAGAAACGAAAGTTTTTGGAGAAACCTTGCAGGGCATCCGTATAACTCTTATACATTCTACAGTTCACAAGCGTGTTACCGAGCAGGGTTGCCATACGCAGTCCCTCTGATTTCAAGGCACGAGCTATGGCCACATCTTCCACCCTGTGATTTCTATAGCGCTTGTGCCATTGAAATTTCAAGTATTGAGCAGCTTCATGAAGGAAAAACTGGCCGTTGGCTGCAGCAAGAGAAGAGTAACGCGACTTTTCAACCATCCGGAGTGGAAGCAAAGTAAGAAGCACCCAAAGCATCAGCGGAACCAAAGCCCGCTCGCCCCGGGTAAGCATTATCTGGGTAGGAAAAACAGAAAGCGCATGCAATGCGCGCTTTTCGGTATAGCTCAAGGCTGATGAAATGGCTGATCGATGAAGCCTTACATCTGCATCGATAAAAAGGAAATATTGCCCCCTCGCCTCTATGGCCAGCCTGTAACAAGCATGATTTTTCCCTAACCAGCCTTCTGGAAGCCTGGTCCCCCTGAGTAAGCGAATTCTAGAGTCCCGATTTGCATATTCTTCAACAATGGTGGCAGTAGCATCTTCCGAAAGGTCGTCGTAAACCAGTATCTCTGTTTTCAAATAGTCCTGATTCACTAAATCAGACAAAAGGAGTCCAATATTTTGCTCCTCGTTGCGGGCAGGAATGAGTATTGAAACCAACTTATCCGATGTGCCCGGAGCCTCCGTTAATAAGGGCTTTGTAAGGTAATTATATACCAAAACACATAGTCTTAGAATCAGAAAAGTAACAATCCCGAGGGTAATAATATTTAATGTATCCATAACTTATCCTGCATGTTACGAGCCAGGGCAAGGTGTTCGTTAAAGGCTGCCTCAAGGGACCGAGTATCGGAATGGGGAACCTGAAAAGGCCTCAGGTGAAAAGTGAGTGAAGGTTTACAAAAACTGTAATAGTCGGTAAGCACGGCACAAAATAGGATGTCGGGGGCAATGCCCGTTTGCCTGAGAATCTCTTCAACACCTTTTTGAAAATTAAGATAAGGCGAGTGTTGACTCTGAATGCTACCCTGGGGAAAAATCACGAGGAGGTTACCCGGTGTGCGCAATACTCCGGCTGAATAATTTAATGCAGTAAGTATTTCGCGTCGTCCGGGACGAATACCAAATGCTCCCACACGGGCAAAAAAAGGACGCTGCTTTAGTTGCTCCTCAAGCATCATCACATAAATACGACGATGGATTAACTTTTGGTTGAGGTACCAGGCGAAAAAACCATCCCACCAACTAAAATGATTGGCGATCAGCAAAGTACTTGGCGACCGGGGTATATATTCACCCACAATTTTAATCTCACGGAAATGCCAGCGCAAAAGGCTGTTAACAAATACATCGAAAACCATTGACCTCCAGGTGCTATGTCTGGCTTCTATCATTGAAGACTTAAATTATTGTTAGTCCTAAAATTCCAAAAAATACTGTCTGAAAAAGCAAAATCCACGGAGCCAGTCGGTTAATCGGCCGAAAGCCAAAGACCCTGTAAAGTGCAAGGATTACCCAAGAAAGACCAAACCAGCCAATGTAATTCTGCAAAGGGGGTTGCCCATCATGCCATGTCCACATCCCCGAGAAAATGGCCACTGGCTCAAGCAGGTAATCATAAAAAACCAGGATAAAAGCACCCAAAGTTGTTCCCAGCCATGAGTTAATTTTAAAGTGATGAAGAGAGGCTTGAATCAAATACGTCAACGAAAACCAATTAAAACCTATGAGTAACGGAGTTTTCCACAAAGCCGGCCCCAGTATTTTACCATAATTGTAGTGTCCAAAAGGCCATCCCGTGTTAGTTCCCACCATTTCGACAGCAAAACCCAACAGGTAAGCAATAATGACCGGGAATAAATCGCTTCTTTGAGGATTTTCATGAAATACCCATAAAAGCAGGCCGGTAAGGAGCAAGAAAGGCCCGGTTGCATACCATGCTGCGGGTATCGAATGAAGCCAGGCAAGCCCAATGATTCCTGTCAGATAGAGCGCCCCAGCCATCTTCACGGCTTCGCGATAATATGGATGTAACTTTTTGAAATACTTCATTTTTTGATCAGCTTATCCACAATTTTGGCCGAAGCCAGACAAAGCGGGATACCTCCTCCGGGGTGTACACTGCCTCCCACAAAATAAACATTACTAAAGGCAGAAACCTTATTAGGATGTCTCAGAAATGCAGCCATTGGGTCGTTAGAGGAGATTCCATAAAGAGCCCCCCTCCATGAACCTGTCTTAATAGCTATCAAAGGAGGATCAGCATAATCTTCGACAAGAATATCTTTAGAAATATCCATTCCCAGAATCCGCTGAACCTTACTCAAAATTATATTCCTGGCCTTAAGCCTCAGTTCATTCCAGTTTTGTCCACGGTCGTAGGGTGCATTGATCATAGCAAACCAATTTTCGCATCCTTCGGGTGCATCGCTTTTTACTATTTTTGAGCTGATGAAAAGATATACGGTAAGGTCATCGGCCAGCGTACCATTTGCAAGTGCATCAAATTCCTTACGATAATCCTCAGCAAACAAAATATTGTGAACATCGAGCATGGGGGAGGTTCGTCTTATTCCCCAATAAAAAATAATTGCCGAAGAAGAAACAGGACGATTGATGTACCTCATTGGCAGAGGCTTGTGAGGAATCAAGTGGTCATATACCCTTGCTATATCTACATCGCTGATTACTAAATCTGTTTCGTATGTATTCGACGAGGTCTGTACAGTATAAGCCTTTTTCCCGCGAAAGTGTATAAGGGTAGCTGCTTCGTTGTGATGGAAAGACACACCCAGTTGTTTGGCTTTATTTTCTAAATCCTGGGCTATTTGATAGATACCTCCCTGGGGAAACCAGGCTCCCAGATTATGCTCCAGATGAGGAATCATTGTCAGGGTGGCGGGAGCCTTGTAAGGATCTGAGCCGTTGTAGGTGGCAAAACGATCAAAGAGTTGCACTGCTTTAGGGTTCGAAAAGCACTGCTCATGATAACTATGCATGCTGCGAAATGCTTTAAGCCGTGGTAATGCCTTCAAGGCGTGAAGACCGGCTGCAGAAAAGAGCGTTTTAAGGCTCATCACGGGATTAAAAATAAACATTTCAGCCGTATGCTCATAGAGAAACCTGGCCTCGTCGAGATATTTATGTACCGCACTGGCAGGAACACCTAATACATGTTCCATTTCCAGTGCAAACTTATCGGCCTCGGCCCAGGCATTTACAAGCGTGCCATCTTCCCAAAAGTAACGGGTAATTAAGTTCAGTTTATGATATTTTGAGCTGAGCTTTTCTTCCAACAATTCTTCCACCAAATGGGGTAAGGTAAATAGCGAGGGGCCGGTATCGAACCTAAATCCCTCTTTGCGGATTTCCGACATTTTGCCTCCTGGCTGCGAACCTGCTTCCAATACCCTGACAGCAAAACCCTTTTTAGCAAGCCTTATGGCTGCAGCCAGGCCCGCAATACCGGCACCAATAATCACCACCCGCCTGATTTGGTTTTTCATTAATAAGAGTATGTCAATAATCTATTTTCAAAATAAACTTTCCTGTTTAGATTTTGTTTAACTTAGAAAACTATTTTTTAAACAACAGCATGAACAATACAGCATTGGTTGTAGGCGCGGGACTGGGAGGGCTCACCACTGCCCTAAGGCTTAAAAAACATGGATTCAACGTTATTATCGTTGAAAAATATAAACAAGCCGGAGGCAGGCTCAATGTCTTGAAAAAAGACGGGTTTACTTTCGATTTTGGCCCTTCTTTTTTCAGTATGAGCTACGAATTTAAGGAATTTTTTGAATATATCCAAAAGCCCATGCCCTTTCGTTTTGTAGAACTCGATCCATTATATACCGTAAACTTCTCCGGCAGCAATCGTTCCTACACTATTTATAAAGACCTTCATAAACTCGCAGAAGAGTTTCGCGATGTAGAACCGGCAATGGAGGAAAAACTTGAACGCTTACTTGAAAAAACCGGTAGATTATATCATGACGTAGAATATCGGATCATCAAACGAAACTTTAATTCAATACTTGGATATATAGCCACTCTGGCCACAGTGCCCATGCAGCATGCACCGCTTATGCTACGTAATGTTTGGGACGAATTGAACCGCTACTTTACTTCTTATGAGGCCAAAGTTATATTCTCGCTGGTTGCCTTCTTTTTGGGAGCCACACCCTTCGATACACCTGCTGTATATACTCTGCTGTCTTACATTGAGATGCGCCACGACGGATACTACAATGTAGAGGGAGGTATGTATCAGATAGTAGAAGGTTTGCTGCAATTAATGAAAGAAGAAAAAATAGAAATTTACTACAATATCGAAATTACCGGATTCGAAGAAAATAAAAGTCGGATATCAGCCCTTATTGACAATAACGGTAATAAATGGTCAGCTGATCTGTATGTTATCAATAGTGATGCCGCATGGTTCAGAGGCAAAGTATTCGGACACAAAAGGTATCAACCCGAAAAACTAGACAAAGAAAAGTGGACTTTGGGTCCATTTACCATGTATTTGGGTGTCAAGGGTAAAATTGAGAAACTGGCCCAGCATAACTATTTTCTGGGTACGAATTTTCAAGACTATGCCTCCAGAATATTTAAAAATAGCATCACACTCGACAAACCCTACTACTATGTGAATGTGCCCAGCAAAACCAATCCGAATGTTGCACCCGAAGGACATGAGAATCTTTTTATTCTCTGCCCTGTTCCCGATTTACGCTACAAACCCGATTGGAGCGACAGGGAGACTGTAGCCTCTAATATTTTGAGAGATCTTTCGGAACGCATTGATTTCGACATCGAAGGAAATTTAGTAACGCAAACCATCCTCACGCCAATAGAATGGCAGAATGCTTTCAACCTTTACCGGGGAAGCGGACTGGGTTTGGCTCACGACCTTAACCAAATCGGAGCTTTTAGGCCTCGCAATGTTGACGAAGAATATAATAATGTCTTTTATGTTGGCGCCAGCACAGTACCCGGAACAGGACTTCCCATGGCTGTCATTAGCTCAAAACTTGTAACCCAACAAATCCTCAAACGTTATGGAACTCTATAATCTGACCAGCCTGCAAATCAGTAAAATAATCACCCGTCGATACAGTACTTCTTTTTCCCTTGGTGTAAGAATGCTAAGTTCCAAATATCGGGAGCCTATCTATGCCATTTATGGATTCGTGAGGCTGGCCGATGAGATTGTCGACACTTTTCATGCCTTCGACAAAAAACAACTTTTGAGCGACTTTACCCGGCAAACCTGGGAGGCCATCAACACGGGTATCAGCACCAATCCCGTCCTTCACAGCTTTCAATGGGTAGTAAGGGAATACAACATCGACAGAGAACTGATTGAGGCCTTTCTCCATAGCATGGAAATGGACCTTGACCATAAAATTCATGATACAGAAACCCTCAAAGAGTATATCTATGGGTCGGCTGAGGTTGTAGGTTTAATGTGCCTGAGGGTTTTCACACATGACCAGCCCGATCAATTTGAAAAATTGAAATATCCTGCGCGTAAACTGGGAGAAGCCTTCCAAAAAGTAAATTTCTTGCGCGATATTCGGGCTGATTTCCAACACTTGGGCAGGGTTTATTTTCCCCATGTTGATTTCAATCATTTTACCGAAGCCGACAAAAAAGCCATAGAAGCCGATATTGCCAAAGATTTCGCTGAAGCCTACAAAGGGATAATTCAACTAAAACCTGCGATACGACTTGGTGTCTACCTTGCATACCGATATTATCTCAAACTTTTTGAAAAAATAAAACATGCACCTGCAAAGGAAGTAGCATCAAGGCGTTTCAGGGTAAAAAACCGTACCAAAGCCACGCTTCTGGCAAAAAGTGTGATTCGCAACGAGCTGAATTGGGTATAATCTTTTCAGGAAATAACCCCTGATCCCAGGAGTTCATCGCCAGCATACCAGGCTGCAAATTGACCGGGAGTAATACCCCTTTGCGGTTCGTGGAATATTATATAAATGCCCTTTTCCCTGAAATAAAGACGCGCTTTTTGCAGAGGCTGACGGTATCGTATGCGCACCAGATAATCGGCATAACCATGTCCCCTGTCTGCCAAATCCTCTCTAATCCAATGAACATCTTCCTGGCTTACGAATAACCCCTTCCTGTAAAGTCCGGGATGCTGCTGTCCCTGTCCTGTATAAACAATGTTTTCATTCACATCGGTAGCCAATACAAACAAAGGTTCGGGCTTACCTCCTACATTGAGTCCTTTGCGCTGCCCAATGGTAAAAAAATGCGCTCCGTCGTGACGTCCTACCACCTGCCCGTCAGACCTTGCATATCTTATGGCTGAAGAATAGGCTTGCAACATTAGCTCGTCGGGATTCTCCCAATTGAACTCCGGAAGCACGGGATACCGATAACTAACCGGAATCTCTATGATGTCACCCTCTTTTGCCTTCAACTTTTGTTGCAGGAAAACAGGCAGATCAACTTTACCTACAAAACAAATTCCCTGAGAGTCTTTTCGTGTGGCTACAGGCAAATGGATACGCGCGGCAATTTCCCTTACCTGTTGCTTGGTAAGTTCTCCCACGGGGAAAAGAACATTTTCCAGCTGTTGCTGGCTAAGCTGACAAAGAAAATAACTTTGATCTTTGCCCGTATCTACTCCTGCAAGCAGACGGTGGACTATGTGTCCTCCGATCTCCAGTGTCTCACGTCGGGCATAATGACCGGTAGCAAAGTACAGAGCACCCAGCTCTTTGGCTTTGCGGATAAAGGGGTCAAACTTAATCTCACGATTGCACAATACATCAGGGTTCGGTGTAATGCCTTTGCGATAACCCTCAAACATATATTCTACTACCCGGCGGCTATATTCCTCACTAAAATCTGCCACATGGAGTTCTATTCCCAAATGACGGGCAACCAGGCGGGCCAGAATCAAATCATGCTCTGCCGGACAATCACCTTCAAGCACCCCGGTTGTGTCGTGCCAGTTGATCATAAAAATGGCTATCACTTCATAACCCTGCTGCTGCAAAAGCCAGGCAGCAACAGCAGAGTCAACACCTCCCGAGAGGCCAACTGCTACCTTTATGTTTTGTTTCGACATCATTCTAAAAAAAAAGGACTGCAAAATTACGTTGATTTCCAGATAGAGAAGTAATTTATACTTTTGCAGCCTGTTTTACATCCCACCGGGCCAATGATTACTAAGGATGAAAAAAACGAAAAAAACCGGGTAGCACGGTTGTCGGTCGGGGCCGCAGTATTGATAACCACTGCCAAGATTGTGGTAGGTTTCATTACAGGCTCGCTGGGTATTCTCTCCGAAGCCTTGCATTCATTGCTAGACCTCATGGCAGCCATCATCACTTTGCTTACCATAAGGGTTTCAAGCAAGCCTGCCGACACCAACCATAATTTCGGACATGGAAAGTTTGAAAACCTGAGTGCCCTGATACAAACATTGCTCTTACTGGTTACCTGTGGATGGATTATTTTCGAAGCCGTTGACAGGCTGGCAGGTGGGCAACAAGGGGTAATAGTTAACGCCTGGAGTTTTGGCGTCATTCTTCTTTCCATCTTTATTGATTACAACCGAAGCCGCGCACTGGCGCGAATAGCCAAGAAATACAACAGCCAGGCACTCGAAGCCGATGCCCTGCATTTTTCGACTGATATCTGGAGTTCAGCGGTTGTGCTGGCAGGCCTTGTATTTACGAAAATCGGGTGGTTGTGGGCTGATGCTCTCGCTGCATTGCTTGTCGCAATGTTGGTGATTTGGGTTTCAGTGCAACTGGGACGACGCGCCCTCGATGCCTTGCTTGACAAAACCCCGAAAGACAGCCTCGAAAAAATCACCAACACCCTCAACCAGATAGAAGGACTGAAATATTACCACGACATACGCATCAGAACCTCAGGTGCTGATACTTTTATCGACCTGAACATTCATGTTGACGAAAAAATGACTGTGAAAGAAGCCCACGACATAACTGAAGAGATTGAAGCCAGAATACAGGAAGTTATTCCCAGAAGCACTGTTCATATACACCAGGAGCCATCCTGAGCGAAGAAAAAATTATAGCCAGAAGTTTGATCTATTATTCTGCAAATTTCGACTTATCTGTTTTGCTAAGGTTATTGATATAATTTTAGATCAACTGATAGACAATCATTTATAAAAAAAGAGGCCAACTATTGGCCCCTTTCAGTAAAAGTCTGATTATTTCTCGATTATAAAGGAATATTCCCATGCTTACGGGGAGGATTCGATTTGCTTTTGGTTTCCGCCATTTCGAGGGCCTGAATCAGGCGACGCCTCGTTTGCTTGGGAAGAATAATTTCATCGATATAGCCCAGGCTTGCGGCCTTATAAGGGCTGGCAAAGGTACGCTTGTAATCCTCTACTGCTTTTTGACGTTCCACTTCGGTTAATTTGTTTTTATAAATAATATTCACGGCACCCTCTGGTCCCATCACAGCAATTTCGGCGGTGGGCCAGGCATAGTTGATGTCGGCCCCGATGTGCTTGCTCGACATTACATCATAAGCACCACCATAAGCCTTACGGGTAATCACAGTAATTTTGGGTACTGTGGCTTCGGCAAAAGCATAAAGTAATTTGGCCCCGTGACGAATAATGCCTCCGAATTCCTGTTCAGTGCCTGGTAAAAATCCGGGTACATCAACAAAAGTAATCAAGGGAATATTGAAAGCATCGCAAAACCTCACAAACCGGGCTGCCTTAGTTGAAGCATTGATATCGAGCACACCTGCTAATACCGCCGGCTGATTGGCAACAATTCCGACGGGTTTTCCATTGAGGCGGGCAAAACCGATGAGAATATTTTCTGCAAAATAGGGCTGTATTTCGAAGAAATTATTGTCGTCGACGATGGTGGTTATCACCTCACGCATGTCGTAGGGTTTGTTGGGGTCGTCGGGCACAAAGGTTTGCAATATTTCATCCTCCCGATTAATCGGATCGGTGCATATTTTTACGGGAGGATCTTCCAGGTTATTGGAAGGCAAAAAGGAGAGCAACTCCCTTATCATCAGCATGGCCATCGTATCATCGTCGGCCATCAGATGAGCTACTCCACTTTTACTGTTATGGGTGAAGGCACCTCCCAGTTCATCCTTTGTAACCTCTTCATGGGTAACGGTCTTGATGACGTCGGGCCCGGTGACAAACATATAACTCGAATCTTTCACCATCAGAATGAAATCGGTAATAGCAGGCGAATACACAGCACCACCGGCACAGGGTCCGAGTATGGCAGAAATCTGAGGTATCACACCCGAGCTCATTACATTGCGATAAAAGATGTCGGCATATCCTCCCAGGCTTTCAACTCCTTCCTGAATACGTGCGCCACCGGAATCGTTAAGGCCAATTACCGGAGCTCCCATTCGCATGGCCAGATCCATAACCTTCACAATTTTGTCAGCATTGGCGCGGCTAAGCGATCCACCAAACACCGTAAAATCCTGAGCGAAAACATAGACCAGGCGACCGTCAATTTTTCCGTAACCCGATACAACACCATCGCCTAAATATTTTTGCTTATCCATTTCGAAATCAGTAGTGCGATGCACTACAAATTTGTCGAGTTCGACGAAAGTGCCCGGGTCGAGAAGTTCCTCAATGCGTTCACGAGCAGTTTTGCGACCTGCAGCATGCTGGCGGGCTATTCTTTCTTCTCCACCTCCCAGTTCTGCAAGGCGGTTGTTCTCTTCCAGAAGTTTAAATTTTTCTTCGAGTGACATATTTTATTATGATTCCTTTGAATTTTGATTATTCAATAACAATAAGCACCTGGCGGCTCTCTACTGCATCACCCTCTTTTACATTTACAGCTTTAACCGTCCCCTCGGTTTTTGCTTTGAATTCGCTTTCCATTTTCATAGCCGAAATGATGATAAGGGTTTCTCCGGCTTTAACCTGCATACCTGGTTCTGCCAGTACCTTAACCACTTTTCCGGGCATAGGGGCTACGATCGATTTTTCCCCATCCAGATGCTTGCCTTTGTTTCGGGCTGCCAGATAACGTGCTTCAGCATCAATTACCTCCAAATCGTAGGTATAGCGATAGGTATTTACCTGAAAATTGCGAGCATTTCTGCCAGGAATAACCTCCACGTTGTAAGAAAGGCCATTGAGCAATACAGAATAAACTTCGGGTTGAACCCTCAGAATATCAATCTGGTAGGTTTTACCATTCAATATCACTGTGGCCAGGTTACCTTCCCGCGATACTAATTCAATATTAACTGTACGATTATTAATCTTGATCTCCATGCGCTGAGTTTTGATTATTCGGTTGCGGCTTTTGGTTATTTTTCTCTTTCAATGCCTGCTGCACTATTTCATCTATCGAAATACGTCCAGGCCCTGTAATGAACAAAACAATAAAACCAACCAGGTAAATCAACGCCAATTCTTTCTGTGCAAAAGGATCTGCCTTATGAACCACAAAGAAAGCTGTAAACATGGTGAAAGTCAAAGGAATAAGGGCGACACGGGTCATCAAGCCGACAATAAGCAGTAAGCTACAGAAGAATTCGGCAAAAATGACCAACATGAGCGACAATGTCCCGCTTATGCCATAAGGGTCAGGGAAAACAGCAGAAAGCATCAGGTAATTGGATACCTTGGGAATACCGTGTGCTAAGAACATGGTCAGGCCCAATGCAATCCTTAGCAATGTGATAGCTGCATCTCCCGCAGCGGAATGCCGGGGTACATAAAAAAGAAGCCTTTTAAAATCGTTCATGGTTCTTTAGCTTTAAGGGATTAATTTCTCCGCAAGTTAAGGCTTTTTCCCATCTGTTTCCAGCGACTTTCGCGAATGGCTACTTTGCCATCGTGGGCTCCATTTTGTACCCTGCCCAATTCATCCAGATAATGAATAAAAGCGGTGATAACTGCTACATCCTCACACAAACCATCACATTCCGACACTTCCAAAAGTTCCTTTAAGTAGGTATCAATAAAATGAGTGTTGTAATTGCCCTTTATAAATACAGGGTGCTGCATAACCTTTTCGAGAAAAGGGATGGAAGTGCTTACACCCGAAATTTTGTAGGCATATAGTGCTCTTCGCATGCGAGCAATGGCTTCTTCCCTGTTTGTACCCCAAACGATAAGTTTAGAAATCATGGGGTCGTAATACATGGGAATTTCGTAACCGGGATAGACATATCCATCGTGGCGCACACCAAGTCCCAAAGGTTCGGTAATGTGTTTGATTTTTCCTGGTGAGGGCATAAAATTATTGGCAGGGTCTTCGGCATAAATACGGCATTCGATGGCATGCCCGTTTTGGCGAAGGTCCTCTTGCCTGAAGGGCAAAGGCTTTCCTTCAGCAATTTGTATTTGCAGTTTTACAAGATCAACACCAACTACACGTTCAGTGATAGGATGTTCCACCTGCAACCGGGTATTCATTTCCAGGAAATAATAGTTGTGTTGATCGTCCATGATAAATTCGATGGTTCCTGCGCCAAAATAATTTACAGCTGCCGCGGCTGCCACTGCATGCTTTCCCATGGCTTCACGAACCTCAGGAGTAAGGTTAGGACTGGGAGTTTCTTCCACAACCTTTTGATGCCTGCGCTGTACACTGCATTCACGCTCAAACAAATGAACAATATTGCCGTGATGATCTCCCAATATTTGAAATTCAATGTGGTGAGGCGATGAGATATATTTTTCGATATAAACTGCATCGTCGCCAAATGCAGCCTTGGCCTCAGAACGGGCGGCCCTGAGGGAGGATTCTATTTCATTCTCATGGTGCACCAGGCGCATGCCCTTACCACCTCCGCCGGCTGATGCTTTAATCATCACCGGCAACTCTATTTGCCGAATAATTCTCAGGGCTTCCTCGTCGTTGGTAATGGCTTCGGTAGTGCCTGGTACTACGGGAACACCCGCGGCAATCATTCTCTTTCGTGCGGTAATTTTATCGCCCATCTGTTCGATGGCTTCAGGTGAAGGACCAATAAAAATGAGTCCTGCTTCTTTTACCATTCGGGCAAAATCAGCATTTTCAGAAAGAAAACCATATCCGGGGTGAACAGCATCGCAACCTGTTTCCAAAGCAACCTGAATAATTTTCTCCTTATTCAGGTAACTCTGTACTGAAGGCGCAGGTCCTATACAATAAGCTTCATCGGCATATCTGACATGATACGAGGCTCTGTCGGCTTCTGAAAAAACTGCCACCGAACGGATATTCATTTCTCTACACGAGCGCATTACCCGTATAGCTATTTCCCCTCTATTGGCAACCAATACTTTCCTTATCATGCTTTTCTGCATTTATATAAACAAAGGTAGATAATTGTATTCAACCAAACGGTTAACATTTGGATCAACTCTATTGCATCAGCATTTTATCACAACAAATTACATGGCAGAAAAGTTTTTAAAACTCTTGCAGTATATTTGTCAGTAAAAAGCTTAAAAAGCATGAGAAAAAGACAAATGGATATCAACCTGTTTATGAAGATTGTTATTATGATCTTCATTGCCGAGCAGGTGCTTTTTATGGCCTACATTATTTATAAAAAAGGCACCGCCATTATTGATTATCTTGCCACTCTGTTTTAATCGTTCGCAAAAGGTTTTTTTACCGGGAATTTTCAAGATAAGGGTTTGAGTGGCAGCTCCACATAAAAAATTGTTCCTGTCTCGGGAGTTGATTTAAAACTAACTTTACCTCCCAAATATTGTTCAGTCAACAGTTTTACTGAATAAGTGCCCAAACCCCGGGTCTTTTCTTTAGTAGAAAAGCTACGCTGGAATAGCTGTAATTGTATGTTTTTGGGAATGACGCCCGGATTATGTACCCTAAAAATCGCTCTGTCATTTTCAATATCAGCGCCTAAAACTACGGTTTCACCCTCGGGTATAGCTTCAAGGGCATTTTTCACTAAATTGACCAACACCCTTTTCAGCAAAATTATGTCGGAGACGATGGGTAAAGGGGAGGAAGGAGGGTCAAGGCGAATATAACGGCCTTTAGCCACCAGATGAAACGACATATGGCTACGCACATTTTCGAGCATTTGAATTACAGGAATAGATTCCCATTCCACTTTCAAATCTCCCCGCTCAGCTGAGAGTAATTGCCGCTGGGCAACAATTTCATCAATAAGATCATCACTCAGGCGGGTAGCAGTATCCACATGCTCCTTTATCTCCTGCATATCATCTGTCATCTGGACAAATTCCAGAAACCCTCTTAATCCTCCGGCTGTATTTAAAATATCGTGAAAGAAAATACGCTCAAGTGCCAAACGGCGCTTTTCGTGACTAATATCGGCAATAGACAGCACAACGTAAAATTTCTCATTAAATGTAATGGGAGAAGCCACAGCCCAAAAATCGTATGAAACCTCTTTATCGCCCAAATATCCCGTTATTCTGCACTCACCCTGACTACGTTCTCCTGTGCGCAAACAACTCAAAATTGCATTTATGGCTCCACAGTACTGACAGCTTTCTGATGTTCCACAACCACCGGGGGTTTCTTTTGCATGTATGCAGTTGAGCCACTCACCGGGACGCCGCCCTAAGGCAGCTTCGATATTGGGAAAACCCATTGCATCAAGCAAGGCCCGATTACTATACACCAATTGTCTTTCTTTATTTAAAACAGCCGCTATAAATGGAAGTGCATTAAAAAACTGCTTCAGCGCTGCAAATTGTTCAAAGGCCTGAAGGTCCTGACGTAAAACTTCATCTGGTGCACGGTCTGGCGAGGCAAAAAAAGTATCCATGAAACTATAATTAAGTAAGAACTAATATAACCAGAAAAAATTCCCTTTTTCTGGTCATCATCATAAAATTTACGAAATTTTGGTTGGAGGTGTTTCGAAATCATTTACATAATAAGGAACCGGGCCAACAAGGGCCCGGCTCAGAGATAGTTAACCAAAACCACTCCAGAGATACTTAGCTGCTTGCGAGCCGCTTGCGATAAGTTCTGTTGGATTTATAACGCGCGAAACGAACTTTCATTGTGTAAGCGATCAAATACATTGCAGGAACTGCAACAAGCGTGAGGAAGGTGGAAAAACTAAGTCCGAAAATGATAGTCCAGGAGAGGGGACCCCAGAAAGCCACATTGTCGCCACCGAAGTGTAATTGCGGGTTCCATTCCGTGAAAAGGGTATAAAAATTGATATTCATGCCGAGTGCCAAAGGCACCAATCCCAGCATGGTGGCCGTAGCCGTAAGGATTACCGGGGTAGTTCGTACGACACCGGCTCTAATAATGGCTTCACGTGTCTTCATTCCGGAAGCCTTCATCAGATCGGCAAATTCTACAATCAGAATTCCATTTCGTACAACTATTCCTCCAAGGGCTACAATTCCCAGTCCCGTCATGATGATAACAATATCCATATTGAAAATTACGATACCTAGTAAAACACCTATTACACTGAATAATACTTCACTGAGAATTATCAGGCTTTTGCTAAATGAACTGAACTGGGTAATAAGGATAAAGAAAATCATTAAAATGGCTATTAACATGGCCTTTCCAAGGAATGCCGAGGTTTCTGCCTGGTCTTCCTGTTCACCCGTCAGTTGAATATTCACACCTTCGGGTTTGGGAAATGAGGCTGCCAGATTTTTGATACGGGGCACTATATCATTGGGACTATAACCCGTAAGAACATTGGAAGAAAGGGTGATAATTCGTTTCATGTCTTTACGCTTAATGCTGGCATAGGAATCGGCATATTCTACACTAGCCACTGCACTAAGCGGGATACTGCGAAGCCGGCCTGTAACCATGTCCCGGTAGGTGATACGCAGGTTCATTAAGGCATCGATTTTTTTACGAACATTCTCATCATAACGCAGCATTATAGGAAACTCATCTTCGTCTTGTTTAAACTTGCTGGCCTCCTTCCCATATACTGCTGTGCGGAGTTCCATACCAATCTGGCCGGTCGATAAACCTTCACGGCGTGCCCTTTCGCGATCGATACGAATGAGAATTTCCGGATTGTTTGCCACAAAATCACTTTTTAGTTCCTCTATGCCTGCAATATTTAAGCTATCGAGGTATTTTTTAAACCGCAAAGCCGTAATCTGCAGATTTTCAAGATTTTCTCCGGTGATTTCTATGTTGATGGGTTTTCCGGTAGGAGGCCCCATTCGGTTTTTATCCACAGTAATTTCAGCACCCGGAAAATCTTTCACTGAAGCACGAATCTTATCCAGGTATTGTGTGGTGTTCTGGCCTCCACGGTATTTATATTCCACGAAATTTATCGTGACTTTCCCTCTGTTGTATGAGACACTTCCGTCAAACTCGTCTTCAGAAGCTCCGATAGCCACATTGGAGATGATAGACTCCACCACAGGATTATTTTCACCCAGGGTAGCGATAATTCTTTTCTCCACCATACGAGTCACGCTATCGGTAACCCTTTGATCAGTGCCTTCTGGTAATTTTATGAACACATAAATGTTGTTGGGCTGGTTGTCGGGGAAGAATAGCACCTGTGGGCTTCGTATACCAACCAGGATAAAACTTAAAATCAGTAATACCACTAATCCACCGAAAAGGTAATAAGCATGGTTGTTTTTAAGGAAAAAGCGGAGCTGACGTTCATAAATTCCCATCACCCAGGGCCAGGCTTTATTCTGAAACCAGGAGATAGCTTTTTTCAACAAAATCCTGTAAAATGCAACCAGTGCAAGGGAAACCAGAAGCATATTACCCAATCCTTTTAGCCCTGCCAAAAAAGCCAACACTGCAGCAGCCACAATATAAGCTGACCAGGCAAACAGCCTGCGATAATTGGTTCGGGTATCCACCACATCATATTCATGCTTCATGAATGATACGGCAAATACCGGATTGATAATGTAAGCCATAAACATGCTGGCAAACAGCGTAACAATAAGAACCACAGGCAGATAATACATAAACTCACCAACAATACCGGGCCAGAAAGCCAGCGGCACAAAGGGAGCAAGGGTAGTAAGGGTTCCGGAGAGAATAGGAAGGAAAACTTCACCGGCCGCCCATTTTGCTGCCTTTTTAATATCGGGCTCGAAGCGATGAATGCGGTGTGTATTCTCAATCACCACAATGGCATCGTCAACCACAATACCAAGGGCGAAAATAAAGGCAAACATCACAATCATGTTAAGGGTGAAGCCAAAGCCCGGAATGACAATGTAAGCCACGGCCATCGAAAGAGGAACTGCCAACCCGACAAAGAAAGCATTATTGAAACCCATAAAAAACATGAGCACTATTGTTACCAGGATAAATCCAATGAGGATGGTATTGTTGAGCTCGTCGAGGGTGCTTCGGGTATAGCGCGACATGTCGCCCGTAATGGTAACTTCAAGATCGGAAGGAAAGGCTTTCCCTTTTAATTCGTTGTTAATGATGTTTTTTATTTTATCGGAGGCATCCAGCAAATTACGTCCGCTTTTTTTAACCACATTTAAGGTTATTACATTTTTACCGTTGAGACGCGAAAAACTTTCCTGCTCCTTAAAACCATCCCTTACTTCAGCAATATCCTTCAAAAAAATGTATCCGCCGTTGGCTGTGGGTATTACCAGATTAGCCAGAGTTTCAACATTTGTAAATTGTCCGTCAATTCTGATATTGCGGCGGAACCCGGTATTTGTGACTGACCCGGCAGAGAGTGTGAGATTTTCGGCACTGATGCTACGCTCAATATCACTAAAAGTAACCTGGGCCGCCTGCATCTTGTACATATCTACGTCAACCTGGATCTCGCGGTCTAAAGCGCCTACGATGTCAACCCGGGTAATCTCGGGTAAGGTTTCTATGCGGTCTTGCGCCAATTCTGCAAATTGCTTCAAACGATCGAGGTCGTAATTACCGGCAAGATTGATAAACATGATGGGGATTTCCGAAAGATCTATATCCATCACGGAAGGATCGTCGGGCAAATCGCTGGGAAGATCATTGCGGGCCTTATCCACAGCATCCTTAACCCTTTGTTTGGCTTCGTTGAGCTCCACATCGGTAGTGAATTCGACCACAATACTGGAATAATCCTGGAGCGAGTTGCTGGTAATCCGCTTAACATCGTTGATGGATTTCAGTTGCTTTTCGATTGGCCGTGTTACCAGGTTTTCCATGTCCTGCGGAGAGGTTCCCGGATAAACCGTATTCACCATTACATATGGAATAACTACTTCCGGAAACTGCTCCTTGGGAATGGAGAGATAGTTCATAAATCCAATGACAGATATAATAATCGTCAAAACATAAATGCTTGTCCGATTATCAATAGCCCAGCTTGTTGCAAAAAACTCCCTGACTTTTTCTATTTGCTTTTTCATAGTAATCCGTTTTTTTGTACTCAGAATTTAACCGGCTGGCCATCCTTCAAACCCGAATATCCGTTGACAATTACCTTGTCGCCTTCCTCCAAACCTTCTGTAATCTCGGCCATTCCGGCATATACCCGACCTGTTTTTACATGCTTTACAGAGGCGACATAACCATTGCCATGCGGCTTTGCAATAAATACATAATCACCCGAAGAGGATTTATGAATGACATTCAAGGGCAAAACAAAAGCACGGGGATTGGTGTAGTCATTAATTTTCATCACGACAACCATATTGGCGCGATATTCTGTGGCAACATCGCCCAATCCGGCCTCTACCTTGAAAGTGCGGTTGTTGGGGTCGATATATCGACTGGTAAAACGAACTTTTGAACGGGTTTCTTTACCCAGGTCAGGTATTTGAATAAGTACCTCAGCACCGTTTTTAATCATGGGAGCATATTTTTCGGAAAGCTCGGCCACTACTTTAGCACTGTTCATATTTATTACCCTGATGGATGCTCCGGGAACACCCGGCGAAATCATTTGCCCTACCTTAAAAGGAACCGATTCCACCGTACCTGATACAGGAGCCTTTATCATCGCCAATTCAATTTGTTCATTAAGAGTGGCCAATCTGCGTTCGAGGGATTCCTTTTGATTCTTTGCGGTCAAATACTGCACTTCTGATCCTATATTCTTTTCCCACAAAGCTTTCTGCTTATTGAAGAGATTGGTGGCATAGTCGAGCTGCACTTTCAATTCCTCCACCGATTGGCGTAGTACCCTGGTATCGAGCGATGCCAAAAGCTGACCCTTGCGCACATGGTCGCCTTCCTTTACATAAATGGCTTCCACCACACCAGGAGTCTGAGGTACGGCTTCCGTATTTTCGTCGGCATCAATTTTCCCTTGAACTTCAATATAATTCTTGAAATCTTGAGGTTGCATTTCAGTAATGGCTACCGTGATTGAAGGCAGTTTAAAAGAAGTATCTGTTTCGCCAATCTGGCGTTTCAGTTCCAATATTTCAGCGTCAAGTTTTTCGCGCTGGGCCATTAGCTTCTCAAGGCGGGTTTTGGGATCCTGGGTTCCACAGGATACAACCACTAAAATCATTACGAAAACAAATAGGTACTTTTTCATTTATGTAAATGTTTAATGTTCATTTCTCAGTTTAGGGGAAGATTATTTAAAATTTTATCTAGCTGATTGTGAGCAGAAATAAGGTCGAATACAGATTGATAGTAACCCGAAAGAGCATTGAGGTATTGATTCTGATTTACAGTGAGATCAAGGCTTGAACCCACTCCCTCGCGGTACTTGATAAGCGATCGCTCATAAATCTGACGAGCTAATTCAAGGTTTTTCTGATTATTAAAATATGCATCCCGTTTTACGGCGAGCTGATCGGCCAGCTGACGAGCCTGTACCTGAAGTGCACGTGTCTGATAATCTTTAAGATTGCGGGTCTTTTCAAGAGCCAAACGCTTCTGAGCCACCCTGGCCATTCGCTGCCCACTCGAGAAGAGATTCCATTCCACTGAAATTCCAATTACATCTTTGGGTTGAAAGTCAAATTCCGGTCTTTTGGTTTTTTCCTGATGGTTATAATAAGCCGCAATAGAAGGCAGATACTCGGTTTTTTCACGGTTCAGGTCGAGGCGGGCCAGTCTTTCACTGGTTTCCAACAAACGATAGTAGATACTCCTTTGTGGATCAAAAGTCTGAGCAAGCGATTGCTCAATGCCCGGAAAGTTTATCAGGGCTGGCAGACTGTCGGTAAGTTTAATCTCCTCTCGCAGATCAATACCGAGTTGTATTTTTAGCATACGTTTTCCAATGTCATAGGCCGATTCTACCTGTCTGAGACTATTGCCAAGGTTATTCCAGGTTACTTCCAGCTGGTCTACATCGGTTTGCTCAACAAAACCCTGGCGGTAGTATTCGCGGGTTTCTTCAAGCAATTTACCCACATTGTCACGGGTTTGTTTGAGAATCCTGATATTTTCGGCTGCCACCAGCAGCATGGCATAATTGTCTCGCACCGATGAGGCCACCTCGAGTTGGGTACGCTGTACATTTTGGTCGCTTAGCTGGTAGTATATCCGGGAAGCCTGGAGGCCTACAATGTAGCTCCCATTGAAAAGCAACTGACTTACCGTAAAATCAAAAGTTGTGCTTTCCTTAACCCCCAATTTGACCGGCGGCGACTCCACATAAGCATTGGCAATGTCTTGGGCAGTAAGAGGACGGTCGGTCGGTAAAAGCCCTGGATCGAGAAATGAACCAAAAGACAACTCTGGAACTTTAAAGATATTGCTATATTGGGCCTTTGCACTTACCTGTGGCAAACCGATTGCCGTAGTTTCCCAAATTTTTCGGTTGGCCGATTGAAGGTCGAGCAGAGCATTACGGATGTCGGTATTGTTTTGCAAGGCGTATTTTACGGCTCCTTCGAGGGATAGTGTCAATGTATCCTGGGCAGAGGCCTTGCTGACATGAATCAAAACCAGTCCCAAGCTCACGAAAATGGATAATAGTTTTACTTTGTTGTTCATAATCAGTTTTTATTCATTATTTTACCAATTTCATTCTCATAGTACGAAATACCCTTTGTTGTACTGATTCCCCTGATATAATTTTCGAACATAACCTGGAAAATATCCCTGAAGGTTATTGTCTGAGCCAGGACCTCATCAAGCCTGTGTAATTCAGCAAGATTACTCACATAGAGAGTGGCTACCAATTCAACATTCAGTTCAGGCCTATACAATCCTTCCTCTATTCCCTGAATAAGATTTTCGCGTATCTTCTCTCTGAAATATGCCTTCTCCGTCTTCAAATGCCCCTCCACGATATCTGCATGATATTTCTGGAGATCAAATGTCATTACCGGATTATAATATCTCATCTCGTCACAAGCCATCATACTTGCGTTCAACAATTTATCGATAGCATTTCCAGGACCGGAAATAATGGCATCGTATTTTTCGCGGTGACGCTGCGAGAGATATCCTATTACCTGCCTCACCAGATCATCCTTATTTGAAAAAAAATGATAGAGAGTTTTTTTGCTGATTCCAAGTCGCTGAGCGATGTCGTCCATACTCAGGCTGCGAATACCGTATTGGTAAAACAGACCAAGGCAGCGGTCAAGGATATTTTTAAGCTTGTCTTCAGGTTCGATCATTTCGGAACAATTATTCGTTTACAGGATAACGCACAATGGAAACAAAAATTACATTAAATTGTTTCCCTTGTGTAAAAATATTTTTTGAATTCCGGAGCAAATTTTCTCCGAAAACCTGACTTACAAATTAATATGCGGGAAATCGAACAGAATCACCGGCAGACAGTGCTTTCTTACCGGTCAGTGCATTTTCAGGGATGCAGACGCCTGCGCATGTATTGCCAATCGCTTCGGCGAGGCCAGATAATATCTCTGAGCCTTAATCCACTTTCCTTTTTAAAAAATCGAAGATATGCGAGAGTTGCCACGGAATAACTAACATTGGTGGCCCAGGCTGCGCCTAAAATTCCCCAAAGGGGTATCCACCACAAATTCAACAAAATATTAAGAATTGCAGAAGGAATCAAGATTTTTACACTGAGCATTGGCTTTCCTGATCCTGCATAATAACTTTCTATAATCCGGTAAATCATAAAAATCACGATACCAGGCAGGATAGTTTGAACTACAGCAATGGAGGGAATAAACTTTTCTCCAAAAATAAGAGGAAGAAAAACAGGTGTAAGCACAACCATAGCAGCAGCCCCGATAAGGGAGGCAGGCACCGTGGTACGCAGCAAAAGGGCAGTAGTGGCATTCATTCGCGCTTTATCAGAAGTGTTTGCTGTACGGCTCATCAAAACGATACCTATTGCATAGGGTAAAAGCCAGAGCTGTTCGGTAATAGATACTCCCAGAGAGTAATATCCAATATGTTTGGGCTCCACCAAACGTTGAAGCAGAACAACGTCGACTTTGTAGTTTATTTGGAGCAAAGCAAAATTCAAGGCGTAAACAATCCCTTTTCCTACCAGGCTACTTAAAATTTCAGGATAAATACCCTGCTCATACTCAAAGGTATGCCTAACACGAGAATAACCCACATAAAAAACAAATACTGTAGCAGTAAAAGTTGATATCAAAGCACCCGTGATTCCCCATCTTAATACCCAAACCAATAAAACCGAAAGCAAAAGATTGAGGGTTACCGGCATCCATTGCAGACGATTGGCTACCAATATCTGCTCCCTTCCAATAAAAATGCCCCCGGTGTAAATATTACCCAGCATAAAAGGAATGCCAGCTAAAATCAGAACAATCCATTGCACTTGAAAGTGAGGATTGCCGACTATGGCGTACGCAGCAGCCGTAATGATAACACCTACTAAAGAAGTTAAAATCAGAAGAACATAGATTGAAGCAATGACCTTGCCTTCAGAAAACAGGCGTTTGCCAAGGTGGAAGATGGCCGATCGGCTTAATCCCAGCTGCGCCAGACCCATCACAATCATAGGAATGGCAAACAAAGAGGTGTAGATACCGTAACCCTCAGGTCCCAAAGTTCTTGATAACAACACCGACAAGCCGAGCACAGCTATCATCGAAAGCACATGACTACCAAGCACTCCGGCAATATCTTCCAGAAGAGTTCGACCCGTAAGATTCATACAACGAAATTAGGCTTTTTCCAGACCCGGCGAAATGCTTACCTTCGCTGCGCAATCATGCGAAAAGTGAAGATTCCATTCAACAAACCCTATGTAGGCCCCGGTGAGGTCATGGGCGTTCTCAGGGCAGCCCTGGGGGGAAGCCTTGCAGGCAATGGAAAATACACCCGACTGTGTCAGCAATACTTCGAGACAAAATTTGGCTTTCGCAAAACCCTTCTCACAACATCCTGCACGGATGCCCTTGAGATGAGTGCACTTTTGGCAGGTATCAGCCCCGGGGATGAGGTTATCATGCCATCCTACACTTTTGTCTCCACCGCCAATGCTTTTGTTTTACGAGGAGCTAAAGTAGTGTTTGCAGATACACTTCCTCACCTCCCCTTGCTCGACCCTGCTGATGTAGAAAAGCGCATTACCCCTCGCACCCGCGCTATCGTTGTTGTACACTACTGTGGGATGGCCTGCCCTATGGACGAGTTTATTGACCTTGCCCGCAGTCGCCAGCTTTTACTGATTGAAGATGCCGCCCATGCCTATGATTCTTATTATAAAGGCAAACCTCTGGGCAGCCTGGGACACTTAGCGACGTTCTCGTTTCACGAAACAAAAAATATAATATCAGGCGAGGGAGGCCTCCTGGTGATAAACGACCCGGAGCTTATGTCAAAAGCCGAAATTATCTGGGAAAAAGGTACTAACCGCGCAGCATTTCAGCGTGGAGAAACGGATAAATATACCTGGGTGGAAGCAGGTTCTTCTTTTCTCCCTTCCGATATCATAGCGGCTTTTCTTTATGCCCAGCTAAAGAAAGCAGATTTCATTCAACGTAAACGAAAACAGATCTGGTATTCCTACTATCAATATTTAAAGCCGCTACACGAACAGGGCCTCATTAATTTACCCCAGGTGCCCTCATACGCTACTGTAAATGGCAATTTCTTTTACTTCACCCTAAAAGATGCAGCGAAGCGCGATGGTTTGCTGAGAGCCCTGCAAGCTAAGGGTATTCATGCCGTTTTCCATTATCTGCCCTTGCATCAAAGTCCCTTTTATTTGAAACATAATCCGGCTGTAACTTTGCCCAATACAGAACGTTTTGCTACATCTATTGTCAGACTTCCCTTTTTTGTAGGATTGAAAGAAAAAGAGATTCAATGGATCTGCCATACAGTTACACAATTATTATCTGAATGACAACAAAAAAGCGGCAGCCAGGGCTACCGCTTGCTACTATTTACTCTAATAAGGCTCATTTCCACACCAGAGTAACCACTGATTTGGGGGCAAGAGAATAACTGAAGGATCGATTCGTCTGCCTCACCGTAAATGTCTTATAAACATCGTTATAATTGGCTGCTACCAATACCTTTTGTCCATCAATGTTTTGAAAAGCGACGAAATCCATATTCATAAGCACCTGATCCGGACGTGAATAAATGCGGTGAGCTCCAGGTCGTACGAATTTTGAAAAATGTGCCAGGGCATAAAATTCTTCATTTCGTATGATGCTTCCCCCTCCATTGGTTATTGTGACAACTCCCCTGCAATCCTGACAACCATTGTTGCGTGGTCCATGATTCTGATCGAGAGCCAGATTCCAAAATAGAGCATTGCGCGACCAATTGCGGGCTGTGCCAATCAGTATATTTTTCATATACCACATCAGGTTATCGGAAAAGTTTACGGCCCATTCACCCCCCGAAATTTCCGTAAAATAAAGGCCTTTGTCAGGATAGGCTTCATGCACGGTACTCATGGCCGATACATCCCCGGCATAAGCATGAAAAGCCGACCCTGCAATGTATTTTGCTGCGTTAGGATCGCTAAGGATTGCGGTAGCATATTCCGGATGGTCCCAGTTGTGGTCGTATACAATTATCTTGGTCTGTAGTCCGGCAGATTCAAAGGCTGGTCCTAAATGGTCGCGGATAAATTCTTTCTGTTCATCGGCTTGCATTTGCATGCAAGGATAACCAGCGGTCCAATAAAGGGGTTCGTTTTGAGGGGTTATGGCATCGATGGCTATTCCTTGCTTTTGCATTTCCTTTATGTATTTCACAAAATATTGAGCATAAACGGAATAAAATTCTTTCTTCAGCTGTCCTCCTTTCAGGCTTCCATTGGTCTTCATCCAGGCAGGAGGGCTCCAGGGAGTTCCCATAAGTTTTATCTCAGGATTAATAGCGATAATTTCTTTGAGGATCGGAACCACATCTTCGGTATCGCGTGATAAGGAGAATTTTGCCAGGCTAATATCTACCTGCCCTTGAGGAAGATCATTGTAAGTAAAATCAGATAAGGAAAAGTCGGAAGCCCCCATGGTTAGCCTGAGGTAAGATAGCCCAATCCCCTCTTTGGGATCAAAAAGTTGTTTCAGAATATATTGTCTTTGCGAAGGGTCGAGAGCGCGATGAAACAGATAAGCGGAGGAACCCGTCAGGGCTGCCCCATACCCTTCAATTTCCTGAAATTGGTAATTCGTATCCACCACAACCTCCGGCCAACCCGCTGCACCCGGGTGAGTTATGGGTAGATCGCTTTGATGTTCAAATAATACAGATTTGTCTCCTTTGGTAAGCCAGGCCTGTGCTGAAGCAACTTTCAAAGTATCTGGGTCAGGCTCATCGGGATTGTTATTTTTAGAACAGGCATTCAGATTCACAAACAGTGCAAATGCCATTAATGACAGGTAAAACATTTTCGATTTGAGGGAAACAGATTTCATAGGAGAAAATTATTGAAATAGCCGGGGTTACAGGATACAAAGTTATATCAACTGCTTCCCCGGCATTTACACTAACTGTTATGCATGTACAAATTAATAACCAGGATTTTGTGTCAGCTTGGTGTTTTTATCCAATTCGGCTTGCGGGATAGGCCACAGCAAACGATTTTCATTGAGCTGATATCCAAGCGGGATATCATTCTCGCCTTTGACGTTGTTAATTACCTCGATAGCTCTGCCGGTGCGCTTGAGGTCGTACCAGCGGTGGCCTTCGAAGGCAAGTTCCAGTCGGCGTTCCTTTTCAATGGCCAAACGCATCTCAGCTTGATTAGAAGCCGTAATGGCGGGCAGGTTCACCCTTGCTCTGATCTGATTAACCAAGGCAGCGGCTCCAGCCAAGTCTCCCAGTTCATTCAGGGCCTCGGCTTTAAGCAATAAAACATCGGCCAGGCGATATATGATATAATTCTGGTCACTTCCTTCCTGGAAATTTCTCCATTTGTTGATAAAAGGATAGTGATTCTGAGGCCAATGGGGATCGCTCCAGCGCCCGGTTACATCTCCCCAATAAATAGAAGAATTGAAGCGAATCTGGTCTCCCTCTTGCTGGAAAGCTTTCACCAGGTCGTTGCTGGGGATATTGAATTTTTTCCAGTCGAGACCGCGAAACATCTTCGTCCCCCAGTTTCCATCGGAACTTCCGCCGCTGTAGTTTATCTCAAAGATAGATTCTACAGAATTTTCCTGGGAGTTGTTCCAGAGCATATCATAGTCGGGAAGCAACTGATAAATTCCCAGGTCGATCACCTTGTTGCAGTATTCAAGCACCTTGTTCCAGTCGTGGGGATCCTGTGTGGCATATACTTTAGCCAATAGCGTATAAACTGCGCCTTTGGTTGCCAAACCCTTATGGGCAGCAGTAACAGGTACACCCTCGGCAGCTTTTTCAAGATCGGAAATAATTTGCTTGAAAACCTCATCCTTGGAAGCCCTGGGAGGATAAAGAATGTTGTAAATCTCGGGCAGGTTTGCAGCGCTAATCGTCTTCACTTCTGTGAGCTGCAAAGGAACATCACCCCAAAGCTGCACGGCCTGGAAATACTGGAATGCACGAATAAATAAAGCCTCAGCCTTGATTTGTTTTTTACGCTCCGCAGTCAGTGAGGGGTCGGGGCACTTGTCCACATTGTTGATAACACTGTTGCATTTGCCGATATGTCCATACAGATACGCCCAATCGCGTGAAACATTGCTGTTGAGTGCATCTATCTTATAATCATCAATTTGAAAATTAGCAGGATTATCTGCACCTGCATAAGCGTCATCCGACTGGGCATCGCCATTCACATAGTAATCCAGTTGATAATATTCGTTTTTAAAATCGGCATAGGCACCTGCCAGAGCAGCTTCCACTTCGGATGCCGATTTATAAAGAACTGAATCGCCAGCTGCGTTTTCGATGGCTATGCCATTCGATTCTGGTTTTACATCTAAAAACTTTTCGCATGAGGTGAAAACCAGCGTCAACGACAAGAGGCTTAAGGCAAATTTCAAAGTTCTCATGATATGTATCCTCCTATCTTTTAAAATTCAACATTTAAACCCAGCATCAGCGAGCGTGATTGTGGATAAGTTCCATAATCAATACCGGCTTCTACTGCACTATTTCCATACGCATTTACCTCGGGGTCGAATCCACTGTAACCAGTGAAAGTCAGCAAGTTATTCCCCGTGAGGTAAACCGAGAGTCGCTGTATACCCGTTTTTCTGGAAGGTTTATCAATCAATCGATAAGAGAGGGTGATGGACTTCAGGCGAACATACGAACCATCCTCAAGAAAACGGGTAGAGTTTCTCACATTATACATATTGCCCCCTCCCACTGCTCTGGGGATATCGGTATTGGGATTTTGTGGCGTCCATCGGCGCAAAACCGCAGTCGATTGGTTCTTGCTATCAAACATTCCTTCAAGGTCAACCCGGGTAGCATTGTAGATATCGTTACCCACACTGCCCTGGAAGAAGAAATTGAAATCCCATTTGTTGTAAGTGAAACTGTTGGTAAGGCCAAAAATGAAGTCGGGATTGGCATCGCCAATTACGGTACGGTCCGCAGGGTCAACAATTCCATTGTTATTGATGTCCTTATAAATCATATCACCGGTGTTAGGATCAACACCTTCGGCAATATAACCATAGAAAGAACCCAGGGGAATACCAGCCCGTACAATCGAAACATATTCGTTGTTGCTATATATCTGTCCAAAATAATATACGTCGGTATATTTAAGGCTTAATACCTTGTTGCGGTTAAGTGAGAAATTAAAATCAGTAGTCCATTTCCAGTTTTTATCTACATTCACCGTATTCAGGTTCAGCTCCAGACCTTTGTTTTCAATTTCACCGGCATTGGTTTGGATATAGTGTATGGGGAGCGAAGTAGGTAACTGAACATTGAGGATGACATCAGAAGTTTTTTTGTAATAAACATCGAAATTAAAGGTAATTCTCCCGTCGAGCATGGTAAGATCGAAGCCGAGGTTGGTCTGGGCTGTAGTTTCCCATTTAAGGTCAGGGTTTCCGTAAGTAACCTGCACGGCAGCAGGACCAGATAAAGGATTAGTAATAGTACGGCGATAATAAGAAATAAGGCCAAAACGGGCGTAATTAGGTATGCCTTCCTGGTTACCGTTTTTACCCCATCCTCCGCGTATTTTCATGTCGTCGATAAAAGTGAAGCGCTTCATGAAGGGCTCTGAAGAGATACGCCATCCGGCTGAAAACGAGGGCATAGTGCCCCAGCGGTTAGCCAGTTTTGAGCTGCCATCGCGACGAACACTCATCGTCAGGTAATATTTTGAGCTGTAATCCCAGGTCACCCTGCCAAAGAAGGATGCAAGAGCCCATTCCTGCCGGTCGGTTCCTGCTGATATATTATTGGCCGCCCAAAGGGTACGCACGTTAGTATCGGCAGGAAAATCGTTACCCTCAATGTAACTATCGTTGCGGGTATTGTGTTGCAAACTCATACCGCCCAGTGCAGTAAAACTATGTTCGCCCATTTTCCAGGCATAGTCGAGGGTGTTTTCCCAAAGCCAGGTTTGGCTGGTCCATTTGTCGGAGCGGCCAATACCGTTCATGTTTCGTCCATAATTGGTTCTGAACGGATCGAGGTAATAATCCCAATTGTGGTTAGCAATATCTGCTGCAAATCTTGTTTTGAAAAAGAGCTTCTGCATGAGCTCAGCTTCAAGAGCAGTATTGGCATTTACCTGATAATCCCATGAGCGTTGATCCGGACCATACATATAGGCAGCAGGGTTTTCCCAGGAAGGTTGGAATGGGTTGGGGTCAAATTGTCCACTACCGTCTTGTTTGTACACATGCAGGAATGGGGGGGTATTGAGTGCACTCATAATAACTCCACCACGACCCGAACTCAGATTGTCAGGGGTATCCTTCGTATCTATTGCCAAAACATTCACATTTGAGATTAATTTCAGCCAGGGCTTCAATTCATTGTCAAGATTTATACGGAAGTTATATCTATCGAAACGGGCGGGTTTCACAATACCCTGTTCGCTGAGGAATCCCCCACCGGCGTAGTATTTCGATTTTTGTGTGCCTCCTCTCACCGAAAACTGATAGCTTTGTGTATATCCCGTACCAAAGGTGTAGTCGGGCCAATCGTTGAAATAGGTCCAGGAGGGATCGAGGCTGCCCGGTAATATTTCGCTCATCAACTGGCGGTATTGTTTCGTATTCAGTACGTCAATGGTTTTCCGGAGGTTCGACATACCGAAATATGTATTGAACGACACTACCGGATTTCCTTCCTGTCCACGTTTGGTTGTAATGAGTACTACACCATTGGCAGCTCTCGCTCCGTAGATAGCCGAAGAGGAAGCATCTTTCAAGACACTCATACTCGCAATGTCGTTGGGGTTAAGCCCCTGTATATCATTAGTAGGAACGCCATCGACCACATAGAGGGGTTCGTTTCCGGCCAATACCGAGGTTGCACCGCGCACACGAACAGCTAAGCCCTGCCCGGGTTTTCCCGATGGCTGAATCACCTGCACACCAGCGGCTTTCCCTTGTAACACCTGGGCTGCGGAAATTATCGGTCGATTGGCAATTTCTTTCTCACTCACCATTGCCACCGCTGTGGTTAGATCTTTCTTTCGCTGGGCACCATATCCAACAACCACCACTTCGTTGAGCTGGGTAATTTCTTCTTCCATTTTTACCACGATTTCCTGACGGTTGTTTATGGGTACTTCAACCTTTTTATAACCCACAAAACTGAAAACCAACACATCGTTTCCTTTGGCAGAAATAGTAAAGTTTCCATTGAGATCGGTAACTGTTCCGGTGGTGGTTCCTTTTACCAAAATAGCCACTCCGGGCAAAGGTTGATCTTTTACATCGGCTACCTTACCCCTTATGCTCAGAATTTGTGCCTGGAGCTGTAGTGTATAAGCAACGAGCGATAATAAGACAAGAATTCTCTTCATGAACAGTATTTTTAGGGTTAAACCATTAAGTAATAAAAAGGGATTCCGATCATTCTCGGAATCCCTAAAACCAGATGCTGATTACTAACGTTCAAGTATTACCGACCAAGCGGAACCACCACTATGATCGGGGGTTATATCTACAGAAATAAACAAATATTCTTTAGTGCCTGTGTTGGCGTAACCCATCACCTCGTATTCATTGGTAAGGTTGCCACCGTTGGGAGGATTATTGGAGTCCATATTTTCACCGCCATAGTAGCCTTTATAGAATCCGATGAAGGCAGCACCCGTAAGGCCATTGGTGAGGATGATGCGCGGGCGGCCGTTACTTCCCGTCACAAGTTCCCAGGAATGAACTCCTGAACCGAAAGCTGCACCATTGCCACTGGCAGCAATTTGTTCGTCGCTCCAGCAACCATTGGGTGAACCAAAGTATCCATCGTTTCTGGCTGAACCATTGGTATTGTAAATAAATACCCCACCATCGGCAAAGGTGAATTCATCATCGGTGATGCAAGACCAGTCATCAGAACCAGTGCTGCTACCATCAAGGAAATTCTTGGGTACGCTCCACCACGAGTAGTCACCCAGGCCGGGACCCACAAAGATAGAGAGGGCTTCAGCACGTGGCCTCCATGGACCTCCTTTGAGCACTTCTGCTGTAACCGGTGTTGCTGATACAAAGAGCTGTTTGGAAGTGCCAGACTGTCCGTTGGGATTCGAAGCAGTCAGTGTGACCATATAAATATCGTCGTGAGCATAGGTGTGAACAGGGTTGGCTTCGGTAGAGGTTGTTCCGTCACCAAAATCCCACAGGTAGGTTTCACCATTGGTTGTGGTGTTGGTAAAGGTAACGGTCAAGCCATCTGCAGTATAAGTGAAACCTGCTTCAGGAGAGGGACCGGGAATAGGTGGTTCGTCGGCAGGATTGTCGTAATGTACCAATACAAAGCGCCAGTAACCTCCCTCTGAGTTAGGATCCCAGCGATAGATTCCTTCCACGATGAGGGTATCTACATTGCCATCATGCAATTTAACAATGTTGTATTCAACATAATCCTGGGGAACTTTCACCTCAGTGCCATTGCCCAGCTTGAAGAAACCGATGTAAGCACCTTTTCCGACGGCTTTAATTTTACTAGGGTTTCCAACGGTCAGTTCAAAAGTGTGATTTCCATCGCCCCATGCTGAAAGGTCTTCACCATTTTTGCCTACCATCTGAGAGGTAGAATTGCAAATGTTTTCCGGCTCAAACATGCCACCTTCTGCCCAATAATCGCCCTGGGTACGGAATTCCATGCGACCATCCCGATAGAAAGTCCATTCATCGTTGAGCATGCAGGGGCGGTTTGCTAACTCATTGTTATCCCTACCCATGGCCCACCAAATCTGACTGTGATTTTCCGGACCAACTTCCAGCGGATATCGACCTGTGCTTATATCACGCAAGAGTTTCCAGGTTTTTGACTCAGTTCCTGTGAGCATGGTGAGGAGTTTGTTGGGGTCTGAGAGAGTAATCTTTTCCGTGTAAACATCGCTGTTACCTTTTGCATCGGTAGCAGTGAGGGTTACAGTGTATTCTCCCTCAGCGGCATAAGTGTGTACAGGATTCACCTCAGTACTGGTTTGGCCATCACCAAAATTCCAGTTCACAGTCGTGTAATTCTGTGAGGTGTTGGTAAAGGTCACTTTCAGGAAGTTAACCTGGTCTACCTGAAAGGTAAATCCGGCTAGTACTTCCTTTTCTTCTTCTTTAGAGCACGATGAAAGGCCAAAAAGGGCTACCATCGTCAACAAGGCAAACATGTATTGCCCCATTTTACGGAGATTTAACATAACCATTTGTTTTTTAAGGTTTAACATTGAGATTTTGGTTTGAAGGTTTAGTAATCGTCATATTAGCACTCTAAACAACTAATTAAATTTCAAAACAATAAGTTCATTAGTAGTTTACTTAGTGTTAATGCTACAAAGATAATCACGAAAACGAAAAAATCATACTTTCATTAAAAAAAATTTCTATATTGATATTGTTTTTATATATCGTTAAAATCCCTTTCTTTAGAAAACAAATAAGCCTGCCGGATATGAGGATATCGCGACAGGCTATGAAAATCTAAGAAAATTACTTCAGTCGATTACTTGCTGTAATCCAAGTTGGCTAGGCGTAAATATTTGTGGTACCTCCAACGAGCATCTTCCTCGGCTGCAGCAAAAAGTTGTTCGGCTTCAGCAGGGAAGGATTTTTTCAGGGCAGTGAAACGCACTTCACTGTTGAGAAAATCCTTAAATTTAGAGAAGTCAGGCTCTTTGCTGTCGAGCTGGAAGGGATTTTTACCTTCTGCTTCGAGTAAAGGATTGTAGCGGTAAAGGGTAAAGTAACCGCATTCCACAGCAAGGGCTTCCTGCTCCTGCGACTTACCCATTCCATTGCGCAATCCATGGTTGATGCAAGGTGCATAGGCAATAATAAGGGATGGACCGGGATATTCAGCAGCTTCGCGGATGGCCTTGAGGTATTGAGCCTGGTTGGCTCCCATAGCAACCTGGGCAACATAAACGTAGCCATACGACATTGCCATCTGCCCAAGATCCTTTTTGCGAACTCGCTTGCCAGATGCGGCAAATTTTGCTACTGCAGCCGTAGGTGTTGACTTTGAGGCTTGTCCACCGGTATTAGAATACACCTCTGTATCAAGCACCAACAGGTTGATATCTTCTCCTGAGGCTATTACATGGTCGAGACCACCGTATCCGATGTCGTATGCCCAACCATCTCCACCTATTACCCAAATGGCTTTTTTCTCGAGATATTGACGCAAAGCGAAAATTTCCTTTGAAATTTCATCTTCGGCCTTTTCGAGTAAGGGTAAGAGTTTGCGTGTGGCCTCAGTAGATTTATCATACTCATCTTTCCCATCAATCCAAGCCTGATAGGCCTCTTTCAGCTCAGCACTGATACCGTTGCCCATGGCCTGCTTCATCCTCAGTGCAAGCCTATCGCGCAGCTTATTTATTCCCATTGCAATACCGAATCCATATTCGGCATTATCTTCGAATAAAGAATTGGCCCATGCGACACCTTTACCTGAAATATAATTAGAGGTATAAGGCGTACTGGGAGCCGAGCCACCATAAATGGAGGAGCAACCGGTAGCATTGGCAACAATCATCTTTTCGCCATAGAGCTGAGTGATCAATTTGATGTAGGGAGTTTCACCGCAACCTGCGCAAGCTCCTGAGAATTCAAACAGAGGCTGGGCAAACTGGCTATTTTTGACATTTTTTGTTTTGTCGAAATATTGCTCTTTATAGCCCACTTTCTTGTCCATGTATTCCCAGCGCTCAATTTCAGCATGTTGAGATTCAAGGGGCTTCATAACAAGAGCTTTGGTTTTGGCAGGGCATACATCGGCGCAGTTGCCACAACCCGTGCAATCCAGAACGCTTACCTGAATTTTAAAGCTGATTCCTTCCAAACCTTTACCCACTGCTTTAATCACACGCGTGCCTTCAGGAGCGTTCTTCGCTTCTTCCTCTGTAAGCAGGAAAGGACGGATAGCTGCATGCGGACATACGTAAGCACACTGGTTACACTGGATACAGTTTTCGGGCTGCCACTCAGGCACGTTTACAGCTATTCCGCGTTTTTCGTATTTGGTAGTACCCGCAGGGAATGTTCCGTCTTCGCGATTCACAAATGCGCTTACAGGCAGATCATCACCTTTTTGGGCATTGATAGGCTCAACAACATTCAGAATAAATTCAGGAATTTCATTATTGGCCTCTTCCTTTTTAACCTGAATGTCAGCCCATTCAGCCGGAATTTCAACTTTTTCAACTTCGCCACCACGATCAACGGCTGCATAGTTCATATTCACAACCACATCACCCTGGCGACCGTACGATTTTTTAATCATTTCCTTCATTTTCTGTACGGCCAGATCATAGGGAATCACATTCGATACCTTGAAAAAGGCACTTTGCATGATGGTGTTGGTGCGGTGACCTAAACCGATTTCCTCTGCAATCTGGGTAGCGTTAATTATGAAGAAGTTGATTTGATTTTCGGCCAGGTATTTCTTCATGTGGTCGGGCAGGCGTCGCTTGGTTTCTTCAGCATCCCAGATAGAATTAAGAAGGAAAGTACCCCCTTTCTTCAAGCCTTTCAACATATCATATTTATTGAGATATGCCGGCACGTGGCAAGCCACAAAGTCGGGAGTGGTAACCAGGTAGGTCGAACGTATGGGATATTTTCCAAACCTTAAGTGCGAAGCTGTGAATCCACCTGACTTTTTGGAATCGTAGGCAAAATAGGCCTGGCAATAAAGTTCGGTTTCTTCCCCGATAATTTTAATCGTGTTTTTATTAGCACCTACCGTACCATCGGAACCCAGACCATAGAATTTTGCTTCGTAGGTGCCTTCAGGGCAAAAACTTACTTCAGGATATAACGGAAGTGATTTAAAAGTAACATCGTCAACGATGCCAATCGTGAACCCGTCTTTGGGTTCATTCATTTTAAGGTTATCGTAAACAGCCAGAATTTGTGAGGGAGTAGTATCTTTCGAGCTTAATCCGTAACGGCCTCCCACGATGAGGGGAGCATTCTCCATTCCATAAAACATGCTGCGAACATCGAGGTAAAGAGGTTCTCCTTCAGCGCCAGGCTCTTTAGTACGGTCGAGAACAGCAATACGTTTTACGGTTTTGGGAAGGACATTAAAGAAGTATTTACTGGAGAAAGGACGGTAGAGATGAACAGCGATAAGACCAATCTTTTCGCCCTGTTTTAGCTTGTGGTCAATTACTTCGCGGATGGTTTCGGTAACAGAGCCCATGGCTACGATAATGTGCTCGGCATCAGGTGCACCGTAATAATCGAAGGGGCGGTAACGACGACCGGTAACTTCAGCCATTTTTTCCATATAGGCATCTACCATGTCGGGTACTGCATCATAGTATGGATTGCTGGCTTCCCGGGCCTGGAAGAAAATATCAGGATTTTGGGCCGTTCCGCGGGTCACCGGGTGCTCGGGGTTTAATGCCCTGTTGCGGAAAGCCTGAACAGCTTCCCAATCTACCAGATGTTTTATATCCTCAACATCCAGCGATTCAATTTTCTGAATTTCGTGGCTGGTACGGAAGCCATCGAAGAAATGGAGGAAGGGGACTCTGGATTTGATTGCGGTAAGGTGAGCTACCGGGGCAATATCCATAATTTCCTGAACGCTGCCGCTGGCAAGCAAAGCAAAACCAGTCTGACGGGTAGCCATAACATCGCTGTGGTCGCCAAAAATAGACAGAGCATGCGAGGCCACCGTGCGAGCACTTACATGAAATACACCGGGAAGCAATTCACCGGCAATCTTATACATATTGGGGATCATCAGCAGCAGACCCTGCGATGCGGTAAAAGTAGTGGTGAGTGCTCCGCTTTGCAGTGAACCATGAACTGCACCTGCGGCACCGGCTTCCGATTGCATCTCTACAACCTTCACCGTTTCACCATACATATTCTTTTTCCCGAATGCAGCCCATTCATCCACGTATTCAGCCATAGTGCTCGAAGGGGTGATAGGATAAATGGCTGCTACTTCACTAAACATGTAAGCTACATGCGCAGCTGCCATGTTGCCGTCGCATGTAATGAACTTTTTCTTTTTTTCCATTTTGTTTTGAATTTTATCGGTATTATCGCAATGGGTTTTATGCAAGGCAAAAAAATCGTGCAAAGGTAGGAAGTTTTATGGTATGCAAGGCCTGATTTTCAAATCTATCAGGCAACAACGCCAATTTAGAAACATTTTAAAAAAGTTCAGTTTTGGCAGAAATATTATATCATTCATCAAACAAAAGCATTTCTGCAAACGTTTGTGTAATACGAACCCTAAATTTGACCAGAACCATGACCGACCTTTCAACCAGCTTTATGGGGATACCCCTCAAGAATCCTGTAATTGTTGGAGCTTCAAACCTTTGCTCCGACCTGCGCAATCTCCGAAAAATGGAAGAAGCAGGGGCAGCCGCAATTGTTTACAAAACCCTATTTGAGGAACAAATCGAACTCGAAAACTATGAGTTCAGTCAGATTATTGAACCTTACAATGAAAGACACGCCGAAATGCTTCGCATTTTCCCGGGCCTTGAACATTCAGGGGCCGAAGAGCATGTAATCGAACTCGAAAAAGCCGTTAAGGCTTTACATATTCCTGTTTTTGCCAGCCTGAATGCCATAAACCCGGAAACCTGGCCACAATGGGCTCAGCGACTGGCACATACCGGTATAGCAGGATTGGAACTCAATTTTTACCATGTACCCATAAAATTCGAAGATACCTCTAAAGAAATTATCGATACACAACTACGCGCCATCGAAGAGGTCAAAAAAGCAGTAAATATTCCTGTTGCTGTTAAAATAAGCCCATACTATACCAACCCTTTAGGCAATATGCGACGTATGGCCGAGAGCGGAGCAAATGGAATGGTCTTTTTCAATCGCTTCTTTCATACAGATATCGACATTAAAGACGAAAAGCACATCACACCGTACAACCTGAGTCCTGAAAATGATTACCGCCTCACCTTGCGTTTTGCCGGTCTGCTTTATGGAAACCTCAATGCCAGTCTCTGTGCATCTCGGGGCATTTATCAGGCTGATGAGGTTATCAAAATGTTGCTGGCCGGGGCCGACTGCGTTCAGGTGGTTTCTACTCTTTATAAAAATGGAATCAACCACATATCCAATCTTGTCGATGGTTTAAACGATTGGATGAATAGCAAGGGCTATCGCAGTATAAATGATTTCAAAGGCAAACTCTCTCTCAAAAACACCAAAGATCCTTTTGTTTATAAAAGAGCTCAGTATATCGATTATTTAATGAAGTCACCATCGGATTTCCAAAATCTGGCTCTGCGTTAAATCATAATGAACATTCCAGAGAACTCATACATTTCTGCCAAATCCCTAAATAACTCAAATATCCTTCTGGCAAGTGTATCTTTGCACCCCGAAAACCATTAGCATCTTTTAGGATTGATATACCCCCAGGGATTTGAACAAAAAGCGGGATTCGACGAGATACGCAGGCTGGTAGCTACATACTGTCTGAGTCATGCAGGTCGTGAGAAAGTTTACGGCATGCATTTCTGTACATCTTTTCAGGAAATAAAGCAGCAGCTGTCGCTTACCTCCGAAATGATGGAACTATTAAAAACCGAAACCAGTTTCCCGGCGTCGGATTATTTCGACCTGAGCAACGAAATAACCCGCCTGAGACCTGCAGGAACGTTTTTCGATCCGGCTCTGTTGGGCGATTTCCGGGCTTCTCTCGTTTCGATACAACGCTTACTGGGTTTCTTTCACCGCGAGGAATCAGAAGCTTATACCGAATTGCGCAAGCTGAGCGAAACCATCAGGGTGGAACCGGAAATCATTCATCTGTTGAACAAAATACTTGACGACAGAGGCGAAATCAGGGACGATGCTTCTCCTGAACTATTGCGGATTCGCCAGGAAATCAGGAGAATGGAAAACCGGGCCATCCGCCGCATTGAGGAAATATTAAAAGAAGCCAAGAAAGAGAAAATCACCAACGATGACGCTGAAATTACCCTGAGAAATGGTCGTTTGGTAATCCCCATCCCGGCCGGCGGGAAGAAACGGCTGAGAGGTTTTATCCACGATGCTTCGGCCACCGGTCAAACCCTTTTTGTAGAACCCGATGAGGTTTTCGACATCAACAACGAGGTAGCCGAATTGCGTGTCCAGGAAAAGCAAGAATTGATACGTATCCTCACCCATCTGGCCGACAGGGTTAGACCTCACTCCGGCGATCTGTTGGCTGCCTATGCCTACCTTACTACGATCGACTTTATCAGAGCTAAGGCGGCTTTTTCGCTGAGCATCCATGCAATAGTGCCCCGGCTTGTTGATTTTCCCCTCATCAACTGGAATAAGGCAGTTCATCCTTTGCTCTGGTTACTTCACCAGGCTCAGGGGAAAGAAGTAGTTCCCCAGAATCTACACCTCGACCAGGAAAACAGAATCTTAATTATTTCAGGGCCCAATGCAGGCGGAAAATCAGTAACCTTACGTACGGTAGCTCTGTTGCAATACATGCTCCAGTGTGGCTTGCCTATACCTGTTAAAGACGGCTCAGAAGCAGGGATATTTAAAGGCATATTGCTCGACATGGGCGATGAACAATCCATCGAAAACGACTTAAGCACTTACAGTTCTCACCTTCTGGCGATGCGACAGTTTCTCGAAAAAGCCCAAACAGGTATTCTCTTTCTGATTGATGAAATGGGCTCGGGAACAGAGCCCAGAGCCGGCGGAGCCATTGCCGAAGCCGTAATTGAAAAGCTCAGCAAAAGCGGAGCCATAGGAATTATCACCACACACTATGCTAACCTCAAGCTTTTACAAGGCAAGGTTGATGGTATCGTCAATGGTGCTATGCTCTTCGACCTGCGCACCATGAAACCACTCTACCGCCTGCAAACCGGAAGACCAGGGTCTTCCTTTGCTTTTGAAATTGCTGCCCAGATGGGCTTACCTGAAGAAGTTATTAAATCGGCTGAAGAAAAAGCCGGGCAACAGCAAATCTCTTTCGACCAACAACTTCAACAACTCGAAATAGAAAAAGAAGAGCTAGACAAAAAACGAAAAGAACTTGAGCTGGCCGACGAACTCCTTTCCAATGCATTAAAAAAATACCAGGACTTATACAATAAACTGGAATTCAACAAAAAAGAAATCCTACGCAAAGCCAGGGAAGAAGCGGCTGACCTTCTGAAGCAAACCAATCGCCTGATTGAAAACACCATAGCCGAAATCAAAAAAACACAAGCCGAGAAGGAAGCCACCCTGCGCGCACGGCAACAATTACAAGAAAAGAAAAAATTACTGGAGCAGGAGAAAGAAAAACTGAAACCAGAACCCATTCGCTTGGTAAAAGAGCCGGCAGAAGCAGAAGGGGATAAACCTGAACGTCCTCTAAAACCCGGAGACATAGTTAGAATTAGGAATATTGATACTGTTGGCGAACTCATCAGTATTAATGAGGATGAAGCCGTGGTACTGTTCAATAATGTAAAACTCACCACTCGTCCTGCTGAACTTGAACATGCAGGCCGTCAAAAGAAAACCACCCTGCGGCGTCGCAATTCAATTACCAACGAAATTCAACGAAAACTCGACAATTTCCGTCTCACCATCGACCTGAGGGGTATGCGGGGAGAAGACGCCCTGCGCCGTGTGGATCATTTCCTCGATGAAGCCATATTGCTGAATATTAAAGAAATTAGAATCCTCCACGGAAAAGGAAATGGCATTTTGCGTACCCTCGTACGTCAGCATCTGAGCCAAACAAACGCTGTTGATTCTTTTCACGATGAATCTCCGGAAGCCGGTGGTGATGGAATTACTATAGTCAGCTTAAAATAATATTGCAGTTCCTATTCTTATCCTTATTAACTTTAACTCCAATATCATGGAATCCATCCGCGAAATATACAAGATTGGAAATGGGCCGTCAAGTAGCCATACAATGGGTCCACGGAAAGCAGCAAGAATTTTCGCCACAAAAAATCCTGGAGCTGCTGCATATAAGGTAACCTTATATGGAAGCCTGGCTGCAACTGGAGTCGGGCATCTTACGGATAAGGCAATTTTAGAGGAATTAGGAGCTGACAAAACCTCCCTTTTATGGCAACCTGAAACGTTTTTGCCGGTTCATCCTAATGGGATGAAATTTGAAGCATTTGACAGCTCCGGAAACCCGGTAGACGAATGGGTTGTTTACAGCATTGGCGGAGGAGACATAAGCGAAGATGGTACGCGGGAAAACAGGCCCAAAGTGTACCCCTTGAGCACGATGGAAGAAATACTACAATGGTGCAATTCCAATCACCGGCATATATGGGAATTTGTTGAAGAGCATGAAGGGCCGGAGATATGGGACTACCTCAAAGAAGTATGGCGCGTAATGCAGGAAGCCATACGCAGGGGCATTGAGGCCGAAGGTGTGTTGCCCGGTGGGTTGAATGTGCCTCGGAAAGCTTCTCAGTATTACATCAAACTTATAAGTCATAAAGAAAGCCTCAAGCGTCGCAATCTTGTTTTTGCATACGCCCTGGCTGTTGCCGAAGAAAATGCCTCGGGCGGGCTAATTGTAACGGCACCGACTTGCGGTTCCAGTGGAGTCCTCCCCGCGGTGTTATACATGAACAAAGAAAATTATGACTTCAGTGAAATGAAAATTCTCAGGGCATTGGCTACTTCAGGGATAATAGGCAATCTGGTGAAAACCAATGCGTCGATATCCGGGGCAGTGGTTGGATGCCAGGGCGAAATAGGTACCGCCTGCAGCATGGCCTCAGCTGCTGCCTCGCAACTTTTCGGAGGAACACCTCAACAGGTAGAATATGCCGCAAGTATGGGGCTCGAGCACTTTTTAGGCCTTACCTGCGATCCGGTAGCCGGATTGGTGCAAATTCCCTGTATCGAGCGCAATGCATTTGCTGCTGCCAGGGCTGTCGATGCCAGTGTTTATTCCCTGCTCAGCGATGGTTTACACCTGGTAAGTTTCGACCGCGTGGTGGCAGCCATGAACCAAACCGGACACGATATACCTCCTATTTACAAGGAAACTGCACTCGGAGGTTTGGCGAGGGTCTTTGATAAGCCTTTTAACAATCCGTCATTATGAACAGAAAAGCAGCATTGGTACTTTCCAGTGGAGGAGCGAGGGGATTCGCCCATATAGGTGCCATCCGCACATTGTTAGATCATGGCTTTGAGATAACCTCCGTTGCCGGTACTTCCATGGGCGCACTTGTCGGGGGCATCTTTGCTACAGGCCGTCTGAATGTATATACCCAATGGCTCGCCACTCTCGACAAAAAATCCATGCTCAGCCTTGTCGATTTCACCATTAGCGCCGATGGTATCATCAAAGGACATAAGGTTCTGGATGAAATGCAGGAACTTATCCCCGACATCCCTATTGAGGATTTACCTATTCCTTATGCTGCCGTTGCCACCGACATACACAACCGTCAGGAAAAAGTATTTGAGAAAGGAAGCCTTTACGATGCCATAAGAGCCTCTATTTCCATTCCAGGCGTTTTCACCCCGGTAAAATCGGATGGTATGGTACTGGTAGATGGCGGGGTGGTCAACCCCTTGCCTCTTAATCGGGTAAAACGTCAACCCGCAGATATATTGATTGCCGTGGATGTTAACGGACCCTCTCCTATCACGCGCAATAAAAATGAAACCTTAGAAAAACCTCACAAAAACAACCATGAGCTGAAATTGCTCGAACTTATGCGGCTCGAAAAAATCAACCTGCTCAACCGCAAAAAACAAGAGCAATACACTTATTATAAATTGCTTACACAATCAGCCCGGCTCATGCTTCAACGAATTACTGACCTAACCCTTCAACTTTATCCTCCCGACCTGGTAATTCGAATACCCATGAACTCATTCGGTACTTATCATTTTTATAAGTTCAATGAAATAATTGCTGCGGGAGAGAAAGCTACACTAAAAGCACTCAGGAAAACAGGCATCATCACCCAAGCCTGACAATTCCCTTAATATAAAAAGGCTTATCCTATTCACTTATAAAAAAGAACCTTCTTCTGCACTAAGCCACAAGAAGGTTTTCGACATTTCTTCCCGATAAAATCCGTACCTTTGCAAAAAATTTTAAATCAGAAAGATGGCACACAAAGCAGGATTTGTAAATATTGTTGGACGACCCAATGTGGGCAAATCCACCCTGCTCAATTACATGGTTGGCGAGAAAATCTCAGCTGTTACGTACAAAGCCCAAACTACACGTCACAGAATTTTAGGAATAATCAGTACTCCTGAGTATCAGATTGTCTTGTCTGATACACCGGGGATACTAGACCCTGCCTACAAGCTACACGAATCGATGATGAAATATGTAGAGGGATCGTTCGAAGACGCTGATATTTTCCTTTATATGGTTGAGGCAGGCGAGCGCAACCCGCCTGATTGGCTTCCGGCTCGCTTCCGCGAGATGAACAAACCTGTTTTGTTGCTTATCAATAAAATAGACCAAATACAACCTCAGGAGGTAGAATCAGAAATCAGTTATTGGCAGGAACACCTGCCCGAAGCTGAAGTATTTGCCGTCTCAGCTTTGCATGGTGCAAATCTCGATCAGGTTAAACAACGCATCATTGACTTATTGCCTGAAAATCCCCCTTACTTCCCAGAAGATGAGATTTCAGATAAAACGGAAAGATTTATTGTTTCAGAAATCATTCGCGAAAAAATCTTTCTCAACTACCGAAAAGAAGTACCCTATCATACCGAAGTGGTAGTAGAGTCGTTCAAGGAAGAAGAAAATCTGGTACGCATCAGTGCCATCATATATGTAGCCCGCGAATCGCAAAAGATCATCATAATCGGCAAGGGTGGCGAAGCCATTAAAAAAGTAGGGATTGAAGCACGTAAAGACATTGAAGCCTTTGTGGGGAAAAAAGTTTTCCTGGAGTTGTCGGTAAAAGTGGCCGACAATTGGCGCGACGACCCCAAAATTCTGCGCCGCTTTGGGTACGAATTATAATGTTCTAAAAACTTGTAAAATAAAACCATAACGATGAGCTCAAACATTCTAGCCATAGTAGGAAGGCCCAATACCGGCAAATCGACCCTATTTAACCGGCTCATTGGCGGGCGGCAGGCCATTGTGGACCCTACCAGCGGAGTTACACGCGACCGCAACTACGGCCATAGCGACTGGAATGGCATTTCCTTTTCGGTAATCGACACCGGAGGTTATGTGGAAGGCTCGGACGATATTTTTGAAGAAGAAATCCGCAAGCAGGCCCTGTTGGCCATCGAAGAAGCCGATGTGATCCTTTTTCTTACCGATGGTCGCGAAGGCCTCACCCCCCTCGACCAGGGCGTGGCCGACCTGCTTCGAAAAACCACCAAACCAGTCTTCGTAGGCGTTAATAAAATCGACGACCCTTCATTGACAAATCTTACCGCGGAATTTTACGCCCTCGGGCTTGAAAACGTGTATCCCGTATCCGGCATTACTGGTAGTGGTACGGGCGACCTGCTCGACGCCATCGTCAAGCACTTTAAACCTATTCGTGAAGAGGAAGATAGCGACGACCTCCCGCGCATTGCCGTAGTAGGTCGGCCCAACGTAGGAAAATCATCTCTCATCAACGTGCTCACCGGTCAGGAGCGCAACATTGTAACCCCCATTCCGGGAACTACCCGCGATGCCATCGACACCCGCTACAAAGCTTTTGGCTTCGATTTTTACCTGGTCGATACCGCCGGACTCCGCCGTAAGGGAAAAGTGTCGGAAAACATTGAATTTTACTCCGTGATGCGCTCCATTCGGGCCATCGAAAACAGCGACGTGTGCATTCTGATGGTGGATGCCTCCATAGGCTTCGAAAACCAGGACCTCAACATCTTTTCCCTCATCAAGAAAAACCACAAAGGCGTGGTGATTGCCATGAATAAATGGGATCTGGTGGAAAAAGACCACAAAACCCTGAAACAATACGAAGAATACATTAAAAGTCAGATCGCACCTTTTACCGATGTACCCATTGTATTTACATCGGTAACGGAAAAACAGCGCCTGCTGAAGGTACTCGAATGGGCCGTGAAAGTGTATCACAACCGAAAGAACCGAATCAGCACCTCTAAACTCAACGACACCCTGCTGCCTATCATCGAGCAGAATCCACCGCCCATGGTTAAAGGCAAGCGGGTGAAAGTAAAGTATATCACGCAGTTGAAAACCTTTTATCCGGCCTTTGTATTTTTCTGTAACCATCCGCAGTATGTGAGGGAAGACTATAAACGCTTTGTGGAAAATCAGTTGCGCGAGCATTTTGAATTTACCGGAGCCCCCATGGAAATCTATTTCAGAGAGAAATGACAGAGAAAGAAAGCGTGCGGATTGACAAGTGGCTTTGGGCCGTGAGGTTGTACAAAACCCGCAGCCTGGCCACCGAAGCCTGTAAGGCAGGCAAAGTGAAGATAGAGGGCCAGTCGGTGAAGCCCTCGCGCGAGGTGAAGGTGGGCGACGTTTACACCATCAACCTGGGTACCCTCAACAAAACCGTAGAAGTGAAAGCCTGCCTGCACAACCGGGTTTCGGCCAAGCTGGTCCCCGACTACCTTACCGACCTCACCCCGCCCGAGGAATACGAGCGACAGCAAATGATTCGCGAAATGAACAGCGAGAAACGGCCTAAGGGAACCGGTCGTCCCACCAAACTGGAGAGAAGGCTTATTGATAGAATGAAAAATAAGAATTAAAAGCAACAGGTATATTTATAATACCAGCTCTAAAGCCCAACATAGCACAAACCAAATTAACCAGATACAGGCAATAATCTATTTGCAAATCATTTACACAAGATTGAAAAAAATTTTTAAAGAAATCTTGACAAAGCAGTTTTTTTCTTATATTTGCAGCAGTAAGGTTTATAACAAAATTGAACTCAAAAAGTTTGGTAATGGTGTTATATATATATATATATATTAAATGCGTACATCTTTTATATGAAATAAATAAATTCATTTAATTTGCCCATATTGCAATAGCAATATGGGCAAATTATTATTTCTTGATCAACATACTAACAGAATCAATTCATATTTAACATTCTCAACAATTTATTAATCAAAAAATTTATATCATATGAAAAGGATAAGTTTGCTTTTTATCGTAATGTGTTTGTATATATTTGTGTCAGCAACGCCAACAAATGTTACAATTAAAATATATGGTAAAGGTGGCACACAGACAACCTATCAAAATGGTGTTGCAACAGTTAAAGTGTGTCCCGAAGTTGATCCGGCTGTTTGCGCAACAATCACTCTACAGATAGATTTACTAAAAGATAATTCAGTACCAGGCGTAATAGAAGTAATTGGTTTACCATGTACAGTGAAACTATCTGATGGTACTGAAATATACGGTAAACTTGTAGGGATTTCAAACCTTGCATGGAGCAGTGATGAAGGCTTTTCAGGGAATACAGCCATAATTGAGCCATGAAAACCACACATTATTTAGTACTGATATTATTATTCGTATTACCTCTATCATCAATGGCATTTGAACCGGAGATGCTTGATAGAGGGAATAACGATATGGATGAAAGATGTATTAATATTCCCTTTATAGTTTTTGGTAAAGGTGGTTTAGTAATTCAACCAGGCCAAAAACCTCAAATATGTCCAGAGTCTTGCTTTCTATGTAAGTGTGCGACTGGTACAATAAGCCTAAGTGCATTATGGAACTCAATATGGGATAATAATTTAATAGCCATATTAGATGAGAATGTACCTCTTGAGGCTAACGTCACGATATACAATTCCGATAATACTCAATCAAACTACACGTTGAAAATAACAAAAATTAGTTGTGATATCAATTATGAAAATGATTGCATTGAATTATCTGGCAATTGTATAGAGTTTGAGATTGAATGAATTCATGGTGAGCAGGTTTTCCCTGCTCACCATATTTATTTTAAAAGTAACAGGATTACTAAAATTCAAAATTAAAATTTAGAACAATGAAGAACGTATCGTCAATAATTTTACTTCTATTATTATTGTCAAACAGTTTTTTAGCATTTTCACAAAATGAATATCTGCACAAACTTTGTATTAAAGAAGACAAATTACAGGAATTCATAACAAAATACTTAATAACAAAAGAAGAAAAAAACAGACAACAAATATTATACTTAGTCCCACCAGCTTATTGTCAGAGATGCGACGCATTGATCCCTGTATTTAATAATTTATTAAAACAAAAATATCCGAGTATAAAGACAACAGCCGTAATCATTACAGATTATAGAAAAGCAGCTGAAAACTATTTAAAAGAAAATGACATCTGGCGACCAAAAGATGGTAATATTATTTTTATTTCGTGGGAGGAGTTCAATAAATTTTTTATAACAAATACATTAGAGTTACAGGTACCATTCATAGTAGCAATCGAAACAGAAAAGAGCCAGCTCAAGTTGGCATTACCTATTTTAGGTGCAGAATTGAATCAAAATTTCGCTGATTATATAGTATCACAATTAAATAGCAATAATAATGTAGATTGTGACATCATAAAACCAGCAAAAGCAAACATAAATTTGCCATCACAGGAATTAAATAACTTGGATAGTATTAACAGAATAGAATTTAGCAATTTAATAAGCAAAGCTAAATATGCTCAAAAAGAAGAATTCTATCTGGATACTTTAAACAGTATAGGTTTTTTAGAAAATTTCAATATGTACGATTCTTTGATATATGGAACAGATAATTTCACTTACTTTATTTATATACTTAAGCCAGAAAAGCACAATTTAAATGTTGTTAATTGTATTAAGCCAACTGAATTGGAAAAATATTATTTTTGGGACAAAAATATACCAGACCAGATAAGAAATATATTAATTAGTTTTAACATCACTCGTACAATGTATTTTAATCCTTTTATCTATAATGGTTTACTAAACATACCAACAAGTCTTCCGAAAGTGACCTTTGATACAGCTATTAATTATTTCAACTTTCCCGTACTGGTCATTAAATCATTCCCTTCAGGAAATTTAATAAAGGTTCAACCCTTAGTTGATACGAACAAAGTAGCGGAGCTAAGTCCAGAAAATAGCATTAGTGTAAGCCATAGAAAAATTTATATTAAATCTAATGGAAATTATATTTTAAATGCAGAGAGAAACACATATTTATCGGTTGGAGGCTCTATACCTCATAATTACCCACCTGATATGGACCCTGAAAAAGATGAATTCTACAGAGATGCACCTTTATTTATGGAACTTAGTCAAGATTTTAAAAACAAGCACTTTATAGGACAACTTGATACAATTTATAAGTTTTTAAAATGCGGTTATATGTTTTGCAACCGAATTTACAGAGAAATTAACCATAATACATATTTAATTTCTGATGGTTACAGTGGAAAGATACAAATTTTCACGAACGACACACTATTAAGGAATATAAATTTGTTTCAATTGCACCTCCCTCCATTTAGAACAAACCATTATTCATTAGAAACTTTAAGTAAAGTATTTCAAATCAAAATAGAAGATATTTTGATAGATAGAAACAACATATATTTTGCCATTCAAGGATTCAACAAAATAGTTTTAGGTGAATTTAATTATAAAAACAATAAATTTAAAAGATTATCCTATATAGACTCAAACAATGACATGATACCAAAAATCATAAAAGACAGTAAAGGTAATATTTGGGCCCTTGTCCATGATACCAGAAAGAGAAAATTCATTAAATTTACATTCTAAAGTATTATAGATTTAAGGAAAACCTCCCGCCAGCCTTTTCCTATTTTAATCATATCGCCTCCATCACCCTCTTTAAATGCTGGTACTGAATGCGATAGCTCACCTTTAACATGAAAATGTTGTAGGGATATATATCGAACAAGGATTCCACGTCGTCGCTCAGGGAAAAATGGCCATCGGCCCTATAGTCAGAACGGTTTTGCGACCATACGAGGTAGAGAGTAGAGCCAGGCACAAATTCCCAGCGAAACACAAGGTTCGACAGGAAATACAGCGCTTTGAAATCCGGCTGCGAAAAGGTATAGTCCACCTGCCCGTCAAGGTCTTCATCCACGCGGTATTCATCGCCCCAAAGACTAAGCTGCGTGTTGTCGAATTCCGCAAAACGGTCTTCGTATTTCTCAGCTAGTGGATGCGTGATCCGCTTGAAATGGCTGTATTTACCGGTTGAAAAAAACGGCTGACCGTAGTATTGGAGGGTCATGTCGGGGGTAATATTTAAATTAAAACGAAATTCCATGGCTGCTGTCTGCTGATGTATATAGCCGAGAATATACCTGCGATCGGACGTGTAATCGAGAGTAGTTACATATTGTAGGTTTTCTTTATCTACGGAATAACGCGGGAAGATACCAAAGCTGACAGCCGGGACAGGTTGGTAACGGAAACCCAACTGCACCTGACGATAACTGCTGATCTCATCATGAGACTTGTAAAGATTGGAAGATAGGCTGATACGCCAGTTTTTACGCGTATCGGTAGTGATATTCGACCAGAGAGAATAGCCGCCCGAGGTTTTTATCGAAGGTCCACCCCGAAGCATGTAATTGTTGCGACCCGGGCCATTGATATTGACACCCAGCCCAAAATTCCAGAAGTTTTTGAGCTCGGCCCATCCGTTCAGATTACCTCCATTGAATTTATTGTGTCCACCAAAATCCCAACCCGACCATTGATTAAAATTCAGACCGAAGTTGCGAAATATAAACACTGGGTCCCAGTGTCGGTAGCCCACCCACACCACCTGGCTAACGTCGTCGGCCAGTCGCAGGTAACCCACGTCGTTGAGTTCGAGACCAGGCGATCGCCACGAGACAAATGTGGCGAAGCTCCAATGGCTATTTCCTCCCCGTCCGAAACTAATGCTGCCCCCATGTCCTGAAAGGCGGGTCAGCGAAGTGTCGAACTTGAGATAAGTGGCATCGGGTCGCTGGAAATTATGCACAGAAGATTGTTGCAGTTGGGTAATGGCCTCACGCGAACCTGTAACATGGCTGAACAGCCCCTTGGCATTGAAAAACCAGGTACGATTGTGCCAGGCATGCGAAAAATCGAAAGCTCCTGTAGTGGCAGTTTCGGTCAGCGAGGCAGGATTTCCTGACGAGAGATCGCGGAGAGTGTTGGTTAAAATACCGCCCACCTGAGTGGCCCCCTGTCGAAGATCTTTTTGAACCCGGGCTACGAAATAATTGGTAAAAGGCTCAGATAAAACCTTTTCCTCGTTCACTCCGTCAGAAACGCGGGCATAAGCCCTTCCCGTCATACTTTCCAACACCCCTACCGACCAGCCTTTGGCCGACTTACCTGTAAGTTTCAGTGCAGCGAGAATGGGAGTAGCTTCCGGCATTTTCACATAATCGCCCTCGAGATAATAGCGAGGTCGACGACCGATACGCCGACTGTAAAACATATTGTCTGTGGAAAAATCCCCATCCCCCGGAGTAATCTTATAATCGAGAATATTCCGGCCTTCTATAAAAAAGGGCCTTTTCTCCTCAAAATACGTCTCAAAGGCTGTTAAGTTCACTTCTGAGGGGTCGGCCTCCACCTGACCGAAATCAGGATTCACCGTATAATCGAGAATGAGATTGGAGCTGAGACTAATTTTTCCGTCGAGGCCCAGGTAGGAGCTATTATTGTAACCCGGCCGATAGGGATTTCCTTCTTCTTTTTGGTAAGATTCGTGTTTCATGGCCAGGTAAGGCATAATTTCCACCTGAGGTACCGCCTTAATACGGTCGAGTCCCTGCAGCCGGCCAAAAAACCTAACCCAGCCCGGTGCATCGCGGGCAATAAACTGCCACATGGAAAACTCATCCAGACGATGAATGTTTCTGAAAACATTCAAACCCCAACCCTTATCTCTGCTTTTTTCATCAAAACGTAACTGCGACAGGGGTATCCTGATTTCTGCCGTCCAACCCCGGGCGTCAGTCTTCACCTTTGTATCCCAAATGGCATCCCAGGTAAAGTCAGGATCTCCATTACCACTGTTATCGCTTTGAAGGCCATCCATTTTAACCCCTGCTGCATTAACAGCAAAGAAAAAAGAGGTTAATCCATCGTTGTATGAATCAAGCATAAAACCCACCCAATCCCCTGTTATATCATCACGCCGGGCCAAACGTCTTACAATTTCCTGGGGTTGATCGTCATAAGCCCGGATAAAAAAATACAAGAATTCTTCGTCATACAGGATCCTAAAACCCGTTTCGCAAGTGGGTGGCTTCTGCTGATAAGGTTTTTGCTGAACAAAATCCCCACATTCAGGAATGTTTTTCCAAGCCGGCTCATCGTCCAGCCCATCCACATGAATATTAGCCCCGGATACAAAAACAGCCTGGCAAACCCTCACGGAATCAGGTTGCCAGGCCAACAATGGAGTAGAAATAGTAATAAGCAGTAAAACAAGCCCTTCTTTGAATCGTCCCATTCTCATTCGTACTTCAATTGTTTTTGGTTCAGTTTAGCACCTACTCAGACGTAAATAGTTGTGAATAGTTACATCTGTTCTTAAAAGTGAATTGTATCCGGCAATCCCAGGGGTTTTATTCAATATAATATAATAGTCTTAATTAACTTTCTTTTATAAAAACTAACAAAAATCCGATACCTGGAAAATAGCCCTGTAAAGCAAGTGCGACGCCAAGTATCTCATCTATGGTGCAGCACCTTAGCCATCTCGATAAAGGAATGCATTTAAATATTTGTTATCAGGATTTATTATAGGGAATGTGCGACCCAATCCCTTTAATCCATCAAATTTATTATCATATATTTAATTAAAAGCCTACTCCTAAATGAGGTAGCCTCGCAGTTTTGGAATCATTAAACAAGTGAAAAGAATTATATTATTATTACAAACTTACACAGCTGTCCAAAATAATTAATATATATCAAAATGTTACTTGTTAATCAATTAGTTACTTTTAAAAAATAAGTAATTCTGAAATTAAACCCTAACCTGAAAAAAGCTTTAATTGTATAACGTTTTCTGCTTTAGGACGAATAAAGGGCTGGTTTATCCATTCCCATAAGTCTATTTTTACGAATAAGTTTAGCCGGATAAAATTTACCAGGTTCGACATATGCCACTGAAATTTCGCCTTGATTTTCAGAAAAGTTAACAGTAGTATGGTAATGAGAGCCGTCCAGATTTGTATTTGAACGGCATTCTCAGAAGTTCCTACAAAAGACTTTATTTTCAGGTTTTGCTTGATTAGCTTAAAGAAGGATTCGATATG
>Ga0067045_1027662_pt1 | contig 73505 bp, 55 predicted proteins | sample TerdegcTABiofilm_FD_59184 | JGI IMG/M metagenome (GOLD analysis project Ga0067045, IMG submission 59184) | Combined Assembly of (Gp0054472, Gp0054536) Wastewater bioreactor microbial communities from Singapore -Terephthalate degrading... | reverse complement strand
TTTTTTGAAAAATTTTAACATTCGAATCACTTGACCCGATTAGAGGGGATTAAGACGACAATCCCCCCAACACTACTAACAACAGCGTTGAAATTCGAATCACTTGACCCGATTAGAGGGGATTAAGACACTGCAATCCCCTCGACGTAGTAGAGGGTGACGTCACCATTCGAATCACTTGACCCGATTAGAGGGGATTAAGACGCAATCCCCTCGACGTAGTAGAGGGTGACGTCACCATTCGAATCACTTGACCCGATTAGAGGGGATTAAGACCTTGAGGGTCTACTATGTAGACCCAACCCTTTTTCTCATTCGAATCACTTGACCCGATTAGAGGGGATTAAGACGGGATTGCATTACTGCAATCCCCTCGACGTAGTAATTCGAATCACTTGACCCGATTAGAGGGGATTAAGACAAAAAAATCAAATCATTTCCCTTCTCAACAAAAATTGCAATTCGAATCACTTGACCCGATTAGAGGGGATTAAGACACCACTGAGTGGTGGTTAAAAAAATCAAATCATTTCCATTCGAATCACTTGACCCGATTAGAGGGGATTAAGACGGCAATTAAGCCACACCCTTAAAAGGTTTAGAATTCGAATCACTTGACCCGATTAGAGGGGATTAAGACCCGTTCACATTATGCCAAAACGTGTAATTCATTTCAATTCGAATCACTTGACCCGATTAGAGGGGATTAAGACGGAGTGTAAACGAAACTCACACTCAGAGATATTTAAGAAATATTCGAATCACTTGACCCGATTAGAGGGGATTAAGACGAAAATCAACGCATTACATTTGACCGAAACGGGGTATTCGAATCACTTGACCCGATTAGAGGGGATTAAGACGTTTTGCTTCTGAACAAGAAGGGCCTCAAGATAGGCATTCGAATCACTTGACCCGATTAGAGGGGATTAAGACCGGAAATACCTGCAATAGTAATGTCCTTGAAACGTATCATATTCGAATCACTTGACCCGATTAGAGGGGATTAAGACACCAGGGTTCCACCTAATGTTTTTTACTTCCATGAATTCGAATCACTTGACCCGATTAGAGGGGATTAAGACTTACTCGACGACCGATGTAAACTCCTCCGACACTGATTCGAATCACTTGACCCGATTAGAGGGGATTAAGACCATCAATAGTAATCCCATATTTCGAAAGAATATCCATTCGAATCACTTGACCCGATTAGAGGGGATTAAGACTCGAAAGAATATCCTCAAGGCTTTTTTCGCAAAAAATTCGAATCACTTGACCCGATTAGAGGGGATTAAGACTTAGGTGACTGCATTACTGCAATCCCCTCGACATAATAGATTCGAATCACTTGACCCGATTAGAGGGGATTAAGACCCACACCCTTAAAAGGTTTTAGATTTTACGCCAGCATTCGAATCACTTGACCCGATTAGAGGGGATTAAGACAATAGTAATCCCATATTTCGAAAGAATATCCTCAAGGCTATTCGAATCACTTGACCCGATTAGAGGGGATTAAGACGCTTTAATTCTTTATTTAATAATACATAAAACTCAATTCGAATCACTTGACCCGATTAGAGGGGATTAAGACTGCAGGGTAACTCCACCGTTTTTTATCAGGTGAAAATTCGAATCACTTGACCCGATTAGAGGGGATTAAGACCCCCTCGACATAATAGAGGGTGACGTCACCCTCTAATTCGAATCACTTGACCCGATTAGAGGGGATTAAGACAACAACAAACGGGAAAAATACTTTAATAACCTTCATTCGAATCACTTGACCCGATTAGAGGGGATTAAGACTTCAGTAGCTGTCGAAACAGTTTCGGTAACAATTCGAATCACTTGACCCGATTAGAGGGGATTAAGACATTTGCAATCATTGACAAAGTGCCAGTGGGAGCTATATTCGAATCACTTGACCCGATTAGAGGGGATTAAGACCCCTGTTCTGATATGCTGTATAAACACTTTTAGCTAAATTCGAATCACTTGACCCGATTAGAGGGGATTAAGACAAGGCCATTAAAATGGCAATCCTGTTACTGGAATTCGAATCACTTGACCCGATTAGAGGGGATTAAGACAAAATCAAATGTTTGAAATTTACTATCAGTCATACGATTCGAATCACTTGACCCGATTAGAGGGGATTAAGACAAGACCTGCTGGCCTTTAATCCATTGGACTCTTCATTCGAATCACTTGACCCGATTAGAGGGGATTAAGACACGCCGGATAACTCCACCGTTTTTTATCAGGTAAAACATACATTCGAATCACTTGACCCGATTAGAGGGGATTAAGACGCAATTCATCATCTTCTTCTGTATGCTGGGGCAATTATTCGAATCACTTGACCCGATTAGAGGGGATTAAGACAAGAAAACAACCTATCCAAATACAATCTAAAATCTTATTCGAATCACTTGACCCGATTAGAGGGGATTAAGACTATTGTGAGCTTTCATGTTTACACATAGCTCACAATTCGAATCACTTGACCCGATTAGAGGGGATTAAGACACCAGTCAAAATAAAACCATGATACCACGGGTCTTTATGCATTCGAATCACTTGACCCGATTAGAGGGGATTAAGACAACTTTATAGCCATTTTTTTAGAATAGCCGAAAAATGTTATTCGAATCACTTGACCCGATTAGAGGGGATTAAGACAACACCCGAAGAGGACATATAACCACGCCATATTGATTCGAATCACTTGACCCGATTAGAGGGGATTAAGACCATATTTTCTCAGTCTCTAAATTCATTTCAAAAAAATTCGAATCACTTGACCCGATTAGAGGGGATTAAGACACGGGCATAGTTTGAATAATTACGGTCTGGGTGCAATTCGAATCACTTGACCCGATTAGAGGGGATTAAGACCAAGAGAATCACGACCGCAATACTCAACCTTGCCCAAATTCGAATCACTTGACCCGATTAGAGGGGATTAAGACACTTATCACTCTAACGTTGCACGGTGACAACTCACATTCGAATCACTTGACCCGATTAGAGGGGATTAAGACAAAAGGCTCCGTTGAAACTATTAAAGCCAAATCAACATCTGATTCGAATCACTTGACCCGATTAGAGGGGATTAAGACCTCAACGTCCATGACTAAATGACTTAAATAATAAATTCGAATCACTTGACCCGATTAGAGGGGATTAAGACCTTTTATCATTTTAATCCACCTCCCCAACATATGCCCATTCGAATCACTTGACCCGATTAGAGGGGATTAAGACAGGTGTCACGTCAGGGGTAGGCGTCACGTCAGGGGTATTATTCGAATCACTTGACCCGATTAGAGGGGATTAAGACCTGAACTGTTCCCGTTGTAACATTAACCAAATCTAATTCGAATCACTTGACCCGATTAGAGGGGATTAAGACACAATTAAAATCCTCTAAATACTGTTCATAATCAATTCGAATCACTTGACCCGATTAGAGGGGATTAAGACTCAAAGAAAAGTGCCGATTTAGTGAAAGGAATTTATATTCGAATCACTTGACCCGATTAGAGGGGATTAAGACGTTTTTGTGACTCCGATAACTTTGACCTCCATTGTAATTCGAATCACTTGACCCGATTAGAGGGGATTAAGACACTTCATTGATATGCTCAAAGATAACCTCGAGAGCCTCATTCGAATCACTTGACCCGATTAGAGGGGATTAAGACTCTCTTGTGTCTACCAATTCCACCATTTGGGCATTATTCGAATCACTTGACCCGATTAGAGGGGATTAAGACGGGTTTCAGGCGGTTGAAACGTCGTTCCAGGGTTAATTCGAATCACTTGACCCGATTAGAGGGGATTAAGACAATTTGATACTTTTAATCGTGACAAAAAACAAATCAAATTCGAATCACTTGACCCGATTAGAGGGGATTAAGACCCAAATGTCTTCAATCCACAAGATAGTTGATGAGTTAATTCGAATCACTTGACCCGATTAGAGGGGATTAAGACCCGAAACCCGAAACATGCAAAGATTGATAATTATCATTCGAATCACTTGACCCGATTAGAGGGGATTAAGACACGCAAACAACCTGTCTCTTGACAATGCTGTAACCCAATTCGAATCACTTGACCCGATTAGAGGGGATTAAGACCAAAAAATAGACAGGATTTATTGAACGGAAGTTTCAATTCGAATCACTTGACCCGATTAGAGGGGATTAAGACTGCTTGAGTCAATCCTATTAACATTTTTGATAGGCATTCGAATCACTTGACCCGATTAGAGGGGATTAAGACAAAAGCGTTTGATGAGCTTGAATCCAAATCGAACGATTCGAATCACTTGACCCGATTAGAGGGGATTAAGACATGTCCCTTTTTGACCGTAGTTAATAACATTACCACGATTCGAATCACTTGACCCGATTAGAGGGGATTAAGACTAATATTGAAATTCTGAATAATTCAAACGCTCTGATTCGAATCACTTGACCCGATTAGAGGGGATTAAGACGCAATGAACTCATCACATGTAATTTCTTTCAACATTCGAATCACTTGACCCGATTAGAGGGGATTAAGACTTAACCAACGCTGAACGTTTGCCGATAAATAAAACATTCGAATCACTTGACCCGATTAGAGGGGATTAAGACCAATGTATCCACTCCATAAGTACAGCCATTTCCATTCGAATCACTTGACCCGATTAGAGGGGATTAAGACACGTAAACAAATACCTATCTGCGGACAATGCTGAATTCGAATCACTTGACCCGATTAGAGGGGATTAAGACACTATTTCATGTGCTGTTATCTTGTACTTGGGCAAGGATTCGAATCACTTGACCCGATTAGAGGGGATTAAGACATCCACGATAGCAATAATGTATGGTATTGCTATCCCGATTGTTCGAATCACTTGACCCGATTAGAGGGGATTAAGACGGCCTTTATACCACAAACACACCACATACACGAATGAGGCGGAAAATTCTTTAATCTATACTTATCACTATCAATAATGTTATTTATATAATAACTCCTCTAAATTAAATTGACTATCACGCAATACATCAGTAACATCTTTTTTGGCTTGTAAAATTTGATAAACTTTATTATCTATAGCATTACCAAGTAAATGATATACAACTACTTTATTCTTTTGTCCAGCTCTATAAACCCTACTCAAAGACTGAACATAATCCCTATAAGCCAAAGGTAACGACAAAAATACTACATTACGATACCTCTGTAAATTAAGACCCTCTTTGATACAATAAGTTGCTATCAAAGGTTTATCCTGTTTATTAACACACTCTACTAATTGCTTCTTATCATCACCTGTTATAAAGTAACCATCAACATGTTTGGTTAACTCTTTAACAGGCGCAACAAAATTACTAAATACTACTGTATCAGGATTATCTTTAAGAAACTCAATCACCCAAGCTAATTTTGTATGATTAAAAACTTTCCCATCACATACACCCTGGGCAATTTGATACTTGGCTATAAACTGTGCTAAAATATTGATGCTACTGCTACTAGCTAATTCAATCGCGTTAGGTTTCCTAATAGGTTCTGTTTTAATCACAATATTTGATAACTCTGGTAACTCTATTACATCTTCTCGTTTAACAATGTTAAGAAAAGGCTTGAATAATGCAATGTAATTATCTTCACTTACCTTCAATCTTGTTGGATTAAAGAAATTATCAAGGAAAAAATACCTATGCAAAAGCACACTATAGCCTGACATGAAAGGACGCTGATTAGGACATAAAATATTGAATGGAAACAAAAGCTCATGCCACTTATCAGCTGGTGTTCCTGATAGCATTAAACAAGGAATATCAGGAAACTTCTGCCGTAATCGCAAGGCTAATTTAGATACCTTGGCTTTATTTGATTTTAATCTATGTGCTTCATCAAAAATGATGAAATCATAAAGTTTAAATTCTCTTTCAGTCATATGATTTCTAAATTTTTCATATGACATTATACTAAACCTATGATTTCTTATCCCATAAAATTCCAATTCACTCTCCCAAGATATAAAGACATTTTTAGGACACACTATAAGTGTATAGTTACTCAATAGTGCGTCCATACAGGCACAAGCAAACCTTGTCTTACCTGTGCCTGTGTCCCAATAAGCATACATTCTCTTTAATTTTGTAAACAATTCAACCCCATCTTTCTGATGGTTCCATAATTTGAACATTTTTTAATCCCTTCTTTCAAAGAAATTTAAAATGGCAATTTATCCTCACTATCTTCACTATGTCAAGTATTTGAATCACTTGACTCGATTAGAGGGATTAAGATAATAAAATATGGGCAAAGCTTTCCTGTAATGCTACAGAGATCATTTGAGCATTCTACTTTAAATTTTAAAAAGGAGGAGATTATCATGACAACAGTTTTAATTTTAGCGGCATTTATTCCGCCTATTATTGGTCTCATTATAATATTATCTTGTTAATTCTGTACAATGAGCTATCTTTTACTATTATGTAATTACTAAATACTGATTTAAAATCAAAAAAAGGAGTAAAACAATGCCAAATAGATCAGAAACTATCTTATTATGTACTGTTGGAGGCTCACATCAGCCAATCATAACAACTATTAAAGAAATAAAACCTGATTATATCTGTTTTATATGTTCTGAGGATGATCCTGAAACAGAAAGCAAAGGATCACATATTCAAATTACAGATAAGGTCATAGTAATAAGTAAAAAACCAAATGAAAAACAAACACTACCAAACATTCCAACTCAATTAAATCTTCAATCAAATGAATTCGAAGTAAAATTAGTGCCAACTGATCATTTAGATAAGATAGTTATTGAAATTAATAAAATTATAAAGGAATTAAAGACACGTTTCCCCAATGCGCATATTATTGCTGATTATACAGGCGGTACTAAATCTATGACTGCCGGTCTTATTATATCATGCCTTGAAGATATAGATATAGAGTTGAGATTGGTTACTGGAGCTCGTGCTAATCTTATAAAGGTAAATGATAATACACAAAGAAGTATATCTGCATCGATAGATTTGATTAGATATCAGAGAAAAATATCACCATATCTATATGCCTGGAAGCGATATGCTTATGATGAAGCATTTAAAGGATTATCGCAGATAGAGGCGCCGAGGGATCAACAATTACGGGCAGAGTTTAATATAGCACAAAATCTATCACATTGTTTTGATCTATGGGATAAATTTGATCATGAACAGGCCAAGACATTCTTAAAATTATATGCTCCTAAATTAAAAAATGAATATAACTTTCTTTTGCCGCAAGTAAATTCTCTTATTAGGAGGGAAAATGATAGTAATGAAAAAAAACAAACTATAGAGGCATGTAAGATATTAGATCTGTGGTTAAATGCACAACGCAGAGCAATTCAAGGACGCTATGATGATGCAGTAGCTCGTATATATAGATTACTTGAATGGATTGCTCAATGGTTGATTTATAAATATTTCAATGAAAAAACAAGCAATATGCCATCAGAACTTTTACCATCAGAATTAAAATCAGAATTAAAACTTGAGCTGACTGGTGAAAAAGAGATTAAGCTCGGATTATTAAATAGTTGGAAATTTATTTCACTAAAACTTCCCAAGGAAGATTGGGTTGATTTTTTCAAATCTCAAGAAAAAATTTTACTTAACTTTCTATCTATGCGCAATAATAGTATATTAGGGCATGGGGTTACGCCAGTAAAAAAGGAGGACTGGCAACAATTTTCTGCGTGTATAGAAGAAAAACTTATAGCCCTATTCTTGAAAGAGGCCCATATAACAATGCCCAAACAACTACCCAATGAATTATGCTGGAAATAGCATCGTTGGGCAGTTAAAATGTGCTGCCAATATAACTGGCAAATACACTGAGGTAGCCTTAACATGCTAAAAATAGTATTCCTTGGTGATAGGTAATTTTTCAAGGAACCCTGGAGTGATTTTATGTTTAATGTCCACGGCGGTGATGTCTTCGGCCTCAGCCGCAGGTTCGGCTGTTCATTAGAGGAAATCCTGGATTTCAGCAGCAATATCAGCCCCATCCCAGAAACCGGTCTTCAAGAGCTTCTTTGCAATGCATTGCCAGAGATTCGTCATCTGCCCGATATAGAGAATTTCGGGCTTAGAAGGGCCATGTCCATGCGTTATGAGCTTCCAGAGGGTTGTTTTTGGCCGGGCGGCGGCACCACCGAATTCATCTATACCATCCCGTGGCTCTTCCGCAGGGAACAGGCGGTCATCCTCAGCCCGACTTATGCCGACTATGAGACCGCCGCCAAAAGGGCGGGGCTTTCGGTGTGCTTTGTAAATGAGTTTCTGCATGAGGCCGAAGAGATGCCCTCGCAATTGATTCCATCCATCATGAAGGCCTTGGACAGGCCGAGCCTCATCTTTCTCTGTAATCCCAACAACCCGACCGGCTGTTTCCTGCCTCGCGAGCTGATTCTGGAGGCCATTTGCTCCGCTTCCAGAGAACACCTCTGGGTGGTGGATGAGTCCTATGTGCAGTTCGTGCAAGACGACAGTGAGGCGTCTTTACTTTTTGCCAGGCCTTTTCCCACCAATCTTTTTGTGCTGCGCTCCTTTTCCAAGATATATGCCGTTCCTGGTTTGCGTTTAGGGTATCTGGTGGGCGATGAGGCCTTGATCGCTGAAGTGGTTAAAGAGACCGCTGTTCCTTGGAATGTAAATCGATTGGCGCAGGTTGCAGGTGAATACCTGCTTGGCCAAAAGGAATACGAGGCTCGGGTCAGGGCGTTTTGCCAGAGGGAGAAGGCCTTTTTGTTACAAGAGATCGGGCAAATGCCGTGGCTTAAATACCTGCCCGGGCAGACCCATTTTTTCATGCTCAGGCTTGAAAATGGAATTAAGGCCGCTGAACTGGTGGGTTTTTTGGAAAATAATGGGGTGTTGGTAAGAAATTGTCAGAATTTTCATGGAGTTAACGGCAAAGAATATATCCGCATAAGTCCACGCAAAAGACCTGACAATGAGCGGCTGGTGGAATTGATGAACAAAATTACTATTGGCGTTTGATATTGGGGGCTGAGGTCTTCAGTTTTGTAGCTATTGCAGTAATTTGTTTGATGGTACTGATATATTTGATGTCTATATCAGAACATATTTTGTTTTCCGGCATATCAATCAAGAAGCAACCAATAGTTTTGTTATCTATGTATATAGGGCTGATACATATTGATTTGTTTTCAATGCCTAATGCCCTTAATTTGACCGGCGTAAAAATATCAGACCAGTTGCATATTATTTCTTTTTTTGTTGCCATTGATTCATTGATATTTTGATTTTTGAATGGCAAAGATATCGTCAGATTCAATTTTATTGATTTTATGTCATGACCTATTCCATATTTATACTTCAATTCTTTTTTATCATTTGATAAAAGAAAGAATATGATATTATCTGCACTTAAGAGATCATAGATGCTTTCTATGGCCAATAAATAAAAGTGTCCTATGCTTAATGTATCGTCTGATGCAACATCATTTAATTGTTTTAAAATTTCTATAAATTTTTCTTCTTTGGTTTGGGTTTTTACTTGTTCGTGTTCTTTATTTTTTTCAGGAATAGCCGATGTTGACGTTTCGATATATATGTTGCTTTTTATGACTTGCTGCACGATCTTCTGGAAATTTTTTGAACATTTTGCGGTATCGCCAAGCGCTACATTGATGTATCTTATTAGCTCTTCGTGTGATAATTTATATTCATTTTTGATAAGTTCTATCATGGCTGCTATTTTATCTTTTTCTAAATTCAGAAGCGCATTGCTTAAGTTATAGATTTTTTTTATTGTAGAGTTGATTTTTATATATTCTTCTGTATCTGGTATGATGCCTTCTAGATTCTGTTGTATGTTTGATGGCAATCTCCATTTTTGGGCGATTTGTGTCCCTACTTCTTTTATGATATTTTTTAATATGCCTTTTTCTTCAGGCGTTCCATTTTTTTCTATTTCTATCATATCTTCATACAATGGCTGACTATATATTACTATTATTATTCTTGATAGATGATTGAATAATGTTATGAGGAATAGCTCCTCCTGTTTTATATTATGTTTTTTTGATGCTATTGATTTTATTAAATGTGCCGTTAAAAATGCCTCTGACATAACAATAGCGGCCATATTTTTAGAATCTTTCGGTAATAATTCCAGTATGCTCATACTCAATGTAATTTCTTGTATCGCTTTACATCCAAGTAATAAAACTGACTGTGTTATGCTTTTTATCTCCATACCCCATCGATTATAATAGAAAGAATTGACCGTATATAAAATTTTGCTTATTAAGCCATAGTCTTCCAATATAATTTCTACCATTTTTTGTGATGAATATTCATCTTCAATATCTAATAGCAATATTTTTTTATAAGTTTCTGAAAGGCATGGCAAGTCGCCGTTGTCCAATGCTTTTAATATCGCTTCTGGCAAAGTTTTTAGTATTTCGATTGTTTTATTACTTTTCATTGTCGCCTTATGATTATTTTAATTGTTTGTCACAATACTTTCTTCTGTTAAAATCGGCAGTTTTATAATAAATTTTATGCCATTTGGTTTGTTGTCATCTATTTCTATTGTGCCTTGATGTTCCATGATAATAGAGTTGACTATTGAAAGCCCTAATCCTGTTCCGCCTTTTTTCTTTGAAAAATAAGGTTCAAATATGTGTTTTTTATCTTCATTTGATATACCTGTGCCGTTATCCGATATCCATATAATTATTTTATCCTCTGCTATATCTGTACCTATTTCAACTACGCTGTCTTTTGTTTCTGAAACTGCTGTTACTGAATTGTCTAATAAATTTATTATCGCCCTTTTTATTTGTTCAGGATCTACTAATGTCATTGGAATCTTATTTCTTATATATTCAAATCTTATTTCAGGATGAGCTTCAGGATACATTGGTAAAATTTCATCGATTAGATTCAATATGTTTGAATAAATTAATTTTGGCGCAGGCATTTTAGCGAATGTCGAAAAATCTGTTACGAGTTTTTTAAGGCTTTCCACCTGATTGATAATCGTATTTGTGCATAACATTAGTATGTTATTTGTTTCTTCATCTAATTTGTCTTGACATCTCTTTTGTAATCTTTGCGCTGATAATTTGATTGGTGTAAGAGGATTTTTGATTTCATGTGCTATCATTCGTGCAACTTCTCGCCATGCAGCCTGTCTTTCAATACGTTCTATTTCTGTCAGATCATCAAAAACAATCACAACTCCCTGGCTTTTATTGTTTTTGTCTCTCAAAATATTGAAATTTATTAGTAACGATATCAGTTTTTCATCCACTATTATTTTTATTGTTTTGGTTATATGGCCATGCTCAGCCAATAGCAGTTCATTCCTGATATGTTCAAATTCTTCTTTCTGCTCAGCCGTTAGAATAGTTTGATAGTGTTTTCCTATCATGTCTTGGGCATTTTTCCCCAATATCAATTCTGCCGCCTTATTCATGGTTGTTATTGTACCATATCGATCCAGGGAGATAACACCTGCTGTTATGTTTTGTAAAATAGTTTCGATATAGTTTCTTTTTTCAGCAGTTTCTATATAGTTTTGTTGTAATTGCATCGAGGCTGTTTCCGCCCTTTTTCTGGCTTCCTTTAGGTCTTGTGTCATTGTATTGAACGCAGCTACTAGATAATGCAGTTCATCCCTACCATGAGTGGACAATGTGAAATCCAGATCCCCCTGTGCTATTCTCTGTGTGGCATCTGACAGCATCTTGACAGGTTCAGTAATGGTCTTGCTGATTCTCAGGGCAAACCATACGGCTATAAAAATTATCAAAATTGCTATGAGACCCAATGCAGTCAATGTTGATATCATCAGTGGTTTTTGAAAGCTCAGAAATTGATTATAACTTTCGTAACCTACTTTTATGACATCCAGCATGTGACCTGTCTCGGTTGACATCAAGGAACCTACTGCTAAAAATCCTATTGTGTTGTTATCTTTTGTTATAGGGCTTATTATTCGTAATAGTGTGCCGATTTCTAATTGATCTGTATATATCCATATCTCTTGTTTTTTATTTAATGTTGCTATTTCTATTTCAGGAAGTTGAGTTAATGGTAACCATTGCTTTTTGAAAAAAACAGTATTTTCGGTAAATATTTCTATAGAATTTATATTCTGATTATTATTGATAAGTGTTGGAGTTAATGATTTTGATAATGTATTGTCTATTATTTGTTCAATACATTCTTTGTTGATACTGTTGTCTTGATTAATGCATTTTATTGTTATTTGTAGCGATAATTCTTTATTGATGTCTTGTAATTTATTTATTTTTTCTTGATAGAATGTCTGTCCTATAGATAAAGCATTGTTTAATGCATTTGCGATTCTTATGTCAAACCAACGCGTCAGACTTGTTTCTATGAATTGATAAGATGCCCAGAAAAGCAATGCAGTCGGCAATAATGACATGAAGATAAAGGCTATAGCGAGTTTGGTTCTGAGTTTGCGTCCTATTATTTCCTGACGGTCTTCAAATAGAATTTTGCTTATATTTCTTACAAGAAGAAAACCTATAAGAATGACCAGCAGGATATTGAAATTTATGATTCCGAATATTATTAGATTTCCGATGAAGGATAGCGTTGATCTTGCCGGGAAAAAAAAGAATTCTATGATATAGAATCCAATCAGCAGTGCACCTGCTGACAGTATGATGACAAGTTCTTTTTTTCTTCTCTGTTGTTCGCTGTCAATACTGAAAATTGACTTCATACCATTTTGTTTTGTAGCCGAAGTTAGAAAAAGTATTCAGAATGGTGTTTAACGGTAAATCTGTTACAATTTTATCCGTATATAATCTTGTTCTGATTTTATAAACTTTATCTTTTTCCAGAAGTTTGATTGGGGCAAGTTCATATTGATTTATATTGAACAGTATGTCATTTGCATCATTTATATTTGTTGTGGTTATGATGCGTGTATTATTCTGTGTCAGCATTATTCTGTATTCATTTTTTATGGAATCCAATTTGATGGCCTTGCGGATTGTTGTGCTCAGTATAGTTTGATCTTTTATAAACCCAGGAATCGTCAATTCCAGGTCATAATTGAATATCACCGTTATGCCGCTTTTCAGGGCGTTCATGATCTCGGAGGTCAGGCCGTTTTTGACACTGCATGACACCACAAGATATTTGGCGTTTTTTTCTACGGCCAGACTGGTGATGTATGGGTAGTCGTCTCCGGCGGCATGGGATTTTCGGACATGCATGCAAAAAAACAGCAGAATGCACAGGGGAAAAATCCACCATGCCAACGGAGACGGTCTCTGCATTGGCGTATATCCGTCAATTGCTCTTCATCAGGTTCATGAAGGGATTGGCTGCGCCGCCCTGTGGGGCGCTGCCCTGATTGGCCCTTGCCCGCTCCAGCGCCTTCAGGAACGGATTATCGGCGGTTGGAGGCGGGGCTGCGCTGGCATGTGGCAGGTCACCGCCCTGCTGGGGTTGAATGGGCGCCGGGCCGAACTGTGACTGCGGTTGCGGTTGCGCAGCAGGTTGTGCGGCCTCTGTTTTGGGTGTATCGGTCTTGGGCTGCTGCCCAGGTGTCTGATTGGGCTGAGGGCCTTGATTCTGCGCCATCATGGGCACAGGGCCGCCTGATGCCTGGACCGGTGGCTGTGCAAGGCCTGGAATCTGCGGCGGACTGGCCTGGGGTGTGGCCTGGGCTATGGGGCTCTTGGAGCGTTCAGGTTTGTCGTCAGCCTCAAATAGTTGAAATTGAACGGTCTTGTCGCCTCTTTTAAAAACCACTGAACGTGATGTGATCTCCGCAAGAGTGAAGTCCTCAAGTTTTTCGCCCTTCTTGAGCACGAGATATGGTTTGTCCTTCAGGTCTGCCGGCAGGTCGCTGGTTTCTTTGGGATTGACCTTGAGCATTGCCGTTTGGCCGCCGGGCCCGGAGATGACTCCATACAGCAGAAAATGCCTTTGGAGTTTTTCTACGGATACAGCAGGCTGTTCATTTGCTACGGCCTTTTCCCGCTCCTGAAGAGGGACGAAGATATTTTTGAGCTGGCCGCTGGGTGTGTGAGGAAATGCGGCATTAGCGTTTTGATACAGAAACATGCTGAAGATGATGAGCAAAACCAGTTTGTTTGTGATTGATTGTGGTGATTTCATGATACGCTCCTGTTTGATAAGATTATTTAGCCACACGCTGTATGGCTTCGCCGCCTTTCTCTATATCCTTTCCAACTCCTTTTATGGTATTGCATGCCGACATGCAATAGAATATAGCCAGTATTGTGAACAAAAGAATTATTTTTCTCATGATAACCTCCTGATCATGGTTTTGGTCGGTCTGATTCTTGAATGGTTACGCTTGGGAACAGGCTTGCATCCGTATGCGGCAGGAACATGGATGAGACATAATGCTCCATGAATCTTGGATTTTCACTTAGATCAAAGTGAGTCATCATTTGCGCTACAGTTTTCATGTCCTTCATGACCTCCTTTGAAAGGGCAGCCGCCCGGGCACCCAGAAGGGAGGTGTTGCCTGCAAAGAAGAAGCGCTCCCTGGGGATATCCGGCAAAAAACCGATGGTGATGGCCTGTTCCAGGTCTAAGTAGCTTCCGAAGTTACCTGCCAGAACGATGCGCTCCAGGTCCTCTATGGCCATGCCCACGGATTCAAGCAGTGTGACATAACCTGCGAACATGGCGCCCTTGGCTCGAATCAGGTTCTCCACATCCGCCTCTGTGAATACGATGTCCTGGTCTATGGCTGTGGCATCCTTGTGCACAACCACATATTCCCAGCCATCGCGGCCCTCGCGAATGCGGTCTGTGGGCAGGTTATGCCTGAACTTGCCCTGTTTGTCCAATGCCCCTGTCATAAAGAGCCCTGCCAGCAGGCTGATGATGCCGGAGCCGCAGATGCCCTTGGCCTTTTTGCCGCCGATGGTGAGGGCCATGGGTTCATAGGTCTCTGAATGGATATGAACTATCTCTATGGCGCCTGTGGTGGCACGCATGCCGTGTTTGATGCCGCCTCCTTCAAAGGCAGGCCCGGCCGAGCAGGCGGCGCAGGCCATCCAGTCCTGATTGCCCAGCACGATCTCGCCATTGGTGCCTATGTCAATAAAGAGGGTGAGCTCAGGTTGTTTGTGCAGCCCTATTCCCACCACGCCTGCCACTATGTCTCCTCCAACATAGCTGGCCACACACGGGGCTGCAAAGATGCGCACATGTTCTGGCAGTTGAAATCCCAATTCAGAGGCACGCACAGGAGGAAATTGAGTGGCCACAGGAAGATAGGGATGTGCCCTTAGAAATTGAGTCTCAAGCCCCAATAAAAAATGAGTCATGACCGTATTGGCCGCCACTGTTACAAGGCTTATGCTGTCCTTTTGTGTGGAGGCGCGACGACAAAGCTCATCTACGATGCCGTCAAGGCATTTAACCACCTTTGTCTGAAGGGTTGTCAGCCCGTCTCCCTTTTTGGCAAATTCCATGCGGGAGATGACATCCTCTCCATAGCTCACCTGGGGATTGTAATCAGAGAATTCTGCCAGCACCGCATTGGAGTTGAGGTTCACCAATTGACCAGAGATGGTGGTGGTGCCTATATCAAAGGCCACTGCCAGGTGAGAGGATGAGTTCCTGTCCTTTTCCACTCTTACCAGTCGCTTGGTGTCAGGGTGTCTGCTGTCCATCAGGCTGACGGTTACTCGCCAATCGGCCTCTCTAAGTGTCTTGGGCAAGGTCTTTAATATCTGACTGTCCACCTCGATGGTCTTGCCCTGCATCTGGCCTTGAGCCAGTTCCCTTTGCAGCCTTTCCAGGTCGCTGATACTGTCTGAAATGCTGGGTTGCGGCAATGCTATGACGGTCTTTGAGATGATGGGATTCGGTTTTATGACGGCCTGTTGCCCGAAGTTCTGCATCCATGAGGCTGCCTTGCGGGCCAGGGGACGGTTTAGGGCCTTGCGATCCATCTCGGACTCCACAGGCACTCGAATTTCCAGGTCGCTCAGGGCATAGGATGTGCAGGCCCTCCAGCCGCCATCCGGCAATTCATCCCCTTTCAGTTTACCTTTTTCAAGGAATATTCGGCATTTGTTACATACACCTGCCCCGCCGCAGGAGGCATTTATGTGAATGCCTGCGCGCATGGCAGTTCGCAACAGGTTTTCGTCGGATGTGGTCTCCACGGTGGCGCCACTGGGTTGAAATGTTACTTTATACATTGAACCCTCTCTTGTGCTGGTATCTGCTTCGAGTAATGCCTTCAAAAATCGTCTTGTTAAAGGTTTCTTTCACATTTTAGGATTTTAACAAGAACAGTGGGGATTGTCTATAATCCCAAAATTTCGCAAGTGAATTTGCGATGTCTAATCTTAATTTTTGCTGCGGGATTCAGGTTACACTACCTTTTCCAGTGTCTTTTATTCATTCTTTTGACACCGCCCGAATCCCTGCCAGCGAGAAACGCGCTATGTGTTCTGCCAGTCTGTGCACCAGTTCCTTGGAAAGTGGCTGCCGCAGCAGGTATTCCAGGTCCTCTCTTCGAATGGTGAGCAGGCTGCGGCACTGGTTTATGATGCTGAGTTCGCAGAAGAGCACTGTCTCGTCCACCTCCCTTTTGCCCATGAGATTACAGAGAATAGCGATGAGGCTGCGGCGTTTGGGCTCTATCAAGCCGTGCCAGATGTCCTGTATCAGGCCGGTGGGGTTTGCCAGTTCCATGAGGTAGAGCCGTGTGAACTGCCCCTGTTCACCCTCGTCTAAAAAGTGTTCCAGCATGGAAAGGACATAGGCATGCAGCTGTTCCTCAGGCAAAAGACCGTTCATTTCCAGTGGGTTCTGGCCGCAGCACTTCTTTTCAAAGGCGTATCGCCAGGCCTCCACATATAGCCCAGCCTTGTCTCCGAAGTAATAGTTGACCAGGGCTATATTTACGCCGGCGCTTTTGCAGATGGCTGCAATGGTGGCGTCCCTGTAGCCCTTTGCCGCAAACACCTCGCATGCCGCATTTAGCAGCCGTTCTCGTGTCTCTTTGCCATCGTCTCGTAATGTCATGAAATGCCCCTAAAAATTATTCTTGACAGGTCTGTCACGGCCATTATACTGGCTCATTAGTTTAAATGGTAATTTAAAATTTGAAATCTGTCGAGGTAATTATGTGGAATAATGGCCGCACTTCGTTATTTTCCATGGTCGTGTGCATGATACTTGCTTTTCTGGTGTGGGGCTGTGACGCTAAACCCAAACAGCCGCCTTCAATGCCGCCTGCAGAGGTGGCCTATATCACAGTGGAAAGCCAACCCCTTACCCTTACCACAGAGCTGCCTGGCAGGACTGTGGCCTCTTTGGTGGCAGAGATTCGGCCTCAGGTGAGCGGTCTTCTGCAAAAAAGGCTCTTTGTGGAGGGTGCGGATGTAAAGACAGGCCAGGTGCTCTACCTCATAGACCCTGCCCCCTTTGAGACGGCCCTGCGAAACGCAAAGGCCGCCCTGGCCAAGGCCGAGGCAGGTCTGCCCGCGATTCGTGCCCGTGTTCAGCGCTTTCAGGGTCTTGTGGCCTCCAGGGCCGTGAGTCAGCAGGACTACGACGACGCTGTTTCCAGCCTTCGGCAGGCTGAGGCAGAGGTGGAGTACTGGAGGGCACAGGTGGACACAGCCCGCATAAATTTGGGTTATACCAAGGTAATCGCCCCCATCTCAGGCCGCATCGGCAGGTCCAATGTGACGGAGGGTGCCCTGGTCGCTGCATATCAGCCTCAAGCACTGGCCGTGATTCAGCAGTTGAGCCCCATATATGTGGATGTGCCTCAGTCCACTGCGGAGCTTTTGCAATTGAGGGAGCGGCTGGAAAAGGGCCGCATGAAACTGACAGAACAGACTCGAAATCTGGTAAGGCTGCGGCTGGAGGACGGTTCTTCCTACGATGAGACAGGTGTATTTAGGTTTCAGGATGTGACCGTGGACCAGAGCACGGGTTCCGTGATCCTGCGCATGGAGTTTGCCAACAAGAGGCATGTGTTGTTGCCAGGTATGTTTGTAAAGGCAATCATAGAGGAAGGTGTAAAGGAGGATGCCATTTTGGTGCCTCAGCAGGCGGTGACCCGCACACCAAAGGGTGAGCCTATGGTCATGCTGGTCAATGAGCAAGGCGGTGTTGAGCCTCGCATCATTGCTGTGGAGAGGCCTGTGGGCGACAAATGGCATGTGGTGTCGGGCCTGAAACCAGGGGATCGCATCGTGTTGGAGGGGCTTCAGCGGATTCGGCCTGGTATGCCCATAAAGCCCGTTCCTTTCAATGCACAGGCACACGGAAATGCACAGGCCATGCCTCATGGCAATTCCCAGGCTGGCCCTCCACAGCAGGGCCAGGCAGGAGAGCAGCCGTCATCAAGGGCCCATTGAGGTAATGCCGCCATGTTATCCCGATTTTTCATAGACCGTCCTGTATTTGCCTGGGTTTTGGCCATAGCAGTCGTGGTATTGGGGGGGCTGGCCATTTATAACCTTCCGGTGTCCCAGTACCCTCCCATAGCGCCGCCGTCTATCTATATCACGGCCTTTTATCCAGGGGCCTCGGCTGAGACCGTTGAAAACAGTGTGACGCAGATCATCGAGCAGAAGATGACGGGTCTGGAGGACATGATATATATGTCGGCCACCAGCGACTCCTCCGGCACAGCCCGTCTGGAGCTCACCTTCAAACCCGGCACAGACCCTGACATCGCCTGGACAAAGGTTCAAAACAAGCTGCAATTGGCCCTTTCAGGCCTGCCTGAGACCGTTCAAAAGCGCGGGGTAACCGTGGGCAAGGCCACCAAAAACTACCTGCTCATAGTGAGTCTCATCTCCGAAGACGGCAGCATGGACGGAAATGACCTGCGGGACTATGCCCAGTCCAATCTGGAGAAGGTGTTGGCGCGCATTGAGGGCGTGGGCGAGGTGGAGAACTACGGCACGCAGTACGCCATGCGCATCTGGTTAAATCCCGACAAGCTCATCAGCTACGGCCTGACCATCGAGGATGTGATAGTCGCGCTCAAGGCATATAATGTGGAGGTGTCCGCGGGTCAGTTCGGCGGCGCGCCTGCCACGCCTGGCCAGCGCCTAAATGCCTCCATCATAGTGCAGAGCCTTTTGAAGACCCCTGATGAGTTTGCCGCCATACCCATTCGCATTCAGCAAGACGGCTCGATGGTGCGCATCAGGGATGTGGGCCGAGCCGAATTAGGGACCGAGTTTTATGATGTGGTAGCCCATTATAATGGCAAGCCCGCTGCCGCCATGGCCATTCGCCAGGCATCAGGCGCCAATGCCCTGGATACCGCCAAACGCATCAAGGCAAAGCTGGAGGAGATGAGCCGCTACTTTCCACCCGGCATGAAGGTCATCTATCCATACGACACCACGCCCTTTACTCAAGTGGCCATTTCTGAGGCGGTGAAGACCCTTTTTGAGGCGGTCTTTCTGGTGTTTGTCATCATCTATCTGTTCATGGGCAATTTTAGGGCCACCTTTATTCCCACCATAGCCATTCCAGTGGTGCTCATGGGCACTGTCCTGGTCCTGTGGCTGGCCGGTTTCTCCATCAACATGCTGACCATGTTCGCCATGGTCCTGGTCATAGGTCTTTTGGTGGATGACGCCATAGTGGTGGTGGAGAATGTGGAGCGCATCATGGCAGAGGAGGGCATCAGTCCTCGCGAGGCCACTCTCAAGTCCATGAACCAGATCACCAGCGCCCTCATCGGCATAAGCCTGGTGCTTTCTGCGGTCTTTGGGCCCATGGCCTTTTTCCCAGGCTCTACCGGTGTGATCTACCGCCAATTCGCAGTAACCGTCATAGCCGCCATGCTTCTGTCCGTTCTGGTGGCCCTGATTCTCACGCCTGTGCTGTGCGCCAATCTGTTAAGGCCTGTGCCGCCGGGCCATGAACCTGCTGACAATGCCATTTCCTTTCTCAGGCCGTTTTTCCGCAGGTTTGATGCCATGTTTTTCTGGCTGCGGGATGTCTATGTCAGGCTGGTCAGATTTTCCTTCAGGCACAAACTGCCTTATATCCTGGTCTATTGCATTTTGGTGGCCGCCGTCAATTTTATGCTGCTTCGAATGCCCACCGCCTATCTTCCCGATGAAGACCAGGGCATCTTGTTTGTCATGGCCATGCTGCCTTCCAACGCCACTCTGGAGCAGACTCAGGACCTGCTGGAAAACAAGGTAAAGCCGTATTTTCTGGAGCAGGAACGCGATGCAGTGGCCTCATGCCTCACCGTGGCAGGCATCAGTTTTGCGGGTAGGGGCCAGAATATGGGCCTGGTCTTTATAAAGCTCAAGGACTGGCATTTGCGCAATCAACCCGACCTCAAGGTCAAGGCAGTGGCCGCAAGGGCAAGCCGATACTTTGGGAGTATTCGAGAGGCCATGGTCTTTGCCTTTCCTCCGCCTTCGGTCATAGAGTTGGGAAATGCCACAGGTTTTGACTTTCAACTCCTGGATAGGGCAGGCCTGGGACATGCCGCCCTCATGCAGGCCCGCAATCAACTGTTGGGCATGGCCATGCAGGACAAGAGACTGGCCCGTGTGAGGCCCAACGGCATGGAGGATGTGCCGGAATACCACATAGATGTGGACTGGGAGAGGGCAGGGGCCTTGGGTGTGCCCATCACCTCCATCAACAATGTCATAGCAGCCTCCTTTGGCTCGGCCTATGTAAACGACTTCATTCAGGCAGGCCGGGTAAAGCGGGTGTTCGTGCAGCTGGATGCGCCGTACCGCATGTCCCCCACAGATTTAGACCGCATCTATGTGCGCAATATGTTTAATAAAATGGTGCCGTTTTCTGCCTTTGCCTCAGGTCACTGGTCCATCGGCTCTCCGAAGTTGGAGCGTTTTAATGCCGTGCCATCCCTGAACATCTGGGGCGAGCCTGCCCCTGGCAGAAGTAGTGGTGAGGCCATGAAGGCCATGGAGGAGCTGGTCTCTCGCCTGCCTGCCGGCATTGGATACGACTGGACCGGGCTTTCCTATCAGGAGCGCATGGCCACCAATCAGGCGCCCATTCTTTACGCCTTTTCGCTTTTGGTGATCTTTTTGTGCGTGGCCGCCCTGTTTGAGAGTTGGACCATACCCCTGACCAATCTTTTGCTTCTGCCCCTGGGGCTTTTGGGTGCCACAACGGCCACATGGTCCAGGGGTCTGGCCAATGATGTGTATTTTCAGATAGGTTTTTTGACCACCTTAGGCCTGACCACCAAAAACGCCATCCTCATAATTCAATTCGCCAAGGCGCGCATAGACAGCGGGCTTGAGGTATTTCAGGCGGTTTGGGAGGCTGCACGCATTCGATTCAGGCCTGTTATCATGACATCCCTGGCATTTTTCTTCGGGGTCTTGCCTCTGGCCCTGGCAACAGGGGCAGGCGCAGGGGCCATGAACGCCATCGGCACGGCTGTGGCAGGAGGTATGCTTTCAGCCACCTTTATCGACCTCTTCTTTATTCCGCTCTTTTTTGCCGTGATCTACAACATGTTTCACAAAAAACAGACGACTCCAACACATGAATCCTGATGGGAGACACTCCATGAAACCATATGCCCTGATCATAAGTATGTCCCTTGTTTTAGGGGGCTGTGCAGCGGTTGGCCCTGATTATACGCCTCCCTCCATGGCTGTGCCTGAGACCTGGACAAAGCGGCCTGATCTACCTGAAACCACTCACACCGCCGAGGATTTGAGCCAGTGGTGGGTCACCCTTCATGACTCAAGGCTCACAGACCTCATCTCGCGCTCCTTACAGAAGAACCCCGGTGTGCGTGAGGCCATTGCCCGCATTCGAGAGGCACGGGCGCGAAGTGGCATTGCTGAGTCAAGGCTCTTTCCCCAGGTGAATGCCTCAGCCAATCTTCAGCACAGCCGTAACAGCTCCAATGCAGGCCTGGCCAGGGAGGGAGACCTCTACATGGCTGGGCTGGACGCGGGCTGGGAGCTGGATATCTTCGGCGGCACCCGGCGTGCCATTGAGGCCGCCCAGGCCAATCTGGAGGCAAGCCATGAGAACCTGCGCAATGTATATGTGACCCTGGCCTCAGAGGTGGCCTTGAATTATATAAATCTGCGAACGCAGCAAAACCGGCTGGGCATTGCCGAACAGAACTTAGCCGTGCAGCAGGAGACTCTAAATCTGGTCAAAAGCCGTTTCGATGCAGGGCTTGTCACAGAATTAGATGTGAATCAGGCCGTTTACAACCTGAAAAACACACAGGCCCAGATATTCCTTTTGAAAAACGGCATCACACAGGCCCAGCACAGCATCGCCATTTTGTTGGGTCTTCCGCCTGCCGCGCTTCAGGCGGAGTTGGAGGCGTCTGCCCCTGTTCCTGTGGCCTCCTTGGAAATCGCCATAGGTGTGCCTGCGGATGTCTTGCGAAACAGGCCTGATGTGCGCAGGGCGGAGCGCCAGTTAGCAGCCCAGACCGCCCAGATCGGTGTGGCCACAGCAGACCTGTACCCCAAATTCACTCTCACCGGTTCCATCGGGCTGGAGGCCTTCAAGCTGGACAAGCTGTTTCAGTATGACAGCCGCACCTTTGGCATAGGCCCTGGTGTCAAGTGGAATGTGTTTGATGCGGGCAGCATTCGAAGAAACATAGAGGTGCAGACCGCCCTTCAGGAACAGGCCCTTGCCCAGTATGAGACAGCGGTCTTAAATGCCTTAAGGGAGGTGGAAGACGCCCTTTCTGCCTTTGCCGAGGAGTATCAGAGGTTGAATGCCCTGAGAGAAGGCGAGCAGGCCGCTCAAAGGGCGGTGGACATAGCGACCGCCCAATACAAGGCAGGCATAGTGGACTTTCAGGCGGTTTTGGAGACCCAGCGCTCCCTTTTGGCCCTTCAGGACCAGGCCACGCAAAGTGAAGCCAATGTCACTACCAATCTGGTGCGTCTCTACAAGGCCTTGGGAGGCGGTTGGCAGACAGGAGTAAAGAATGACACAGGCACCTAAGGACATTCTTGAGACAGGTGTCGGTGCAGAAGGTGGCCGTTTTCTATGGCGTTATCTCATATGGGGTGCGGGCTTATTTATGGTCTTGATAGGCCTGTTCTTTCTTTGGAACAGCCGTGGCCCTTCGCAACAGGTAAAATACCGCACTCAACAGGTGAAGCAGGGGGATTTGGTGGTGACCGTCTCTGCCACCGGCACCCTACAGCCCACCAATCAGGTGGATGTGGGAAGTGAGATATCAGGCACCATTCGCACCGTGGAGGTGGATTACAACGATCGTGTAAAAAAGGGCCAGATCCTGGCGCGCATAGACACCTCCAAGCTGGAGGCCCAGATTCAGCAGACAGAGGCCTCCTTGAAGGCCGCTCAAGCTCACCTTTTGCAGGCACAGGCCACGGTCTTTGAGGCCCGGGCCAGGCTGGAACGCCTGTTGGAGACTCAAAAGGCCACAGAAGGCCGAGCCCCTTCCAAGCTGGACATGGATGCGGCAAGGGCCTCCCTGGAACGGGCCCTGGCGGATGAGGCCAGCGCCAAGGCCTCCATAGCCCAGGCACAGGCCACTTTACTTGCCCAGAAGACCGATCTCTTTAAGTCCATGATCCGTTCTCCCATAGACGGCGTGGTGCTGAAGCGTTCTGCTGAACCAGGCCAGACAGTGGCCGCCACCTTTCAGACGCCCATCCTCTTTACATTGGCCGAGGACCTGACTCAAATGGAGCTGCATGTAGATGTGGACGAGGCGGATGTGGGCCGTGTGCATGAGGGCCAGCAGGCGGTGTTTACGGTGGATGCCTATTCCAACAAGACCTTTCCAGCCCTGGTCAAACAGGTGCGTTTGGGCTCCAAGACCGTATCCGGTGTGGTCACCTATGAGACCATTCTCACAGTGGACAATCGGGAGATGTCCCTTCGGCCCGGCATGACCGCCACGGCCAATATCACGGTAGCCAGGGTTCAAAATGCCCTTCTGGTGCCCAATGCGGCCTTGAGATTTAATCCCCCTGTAATGCAGGCTAAGACAGAGAAAAGGGGCCTGGTGGGCTATCTTTTGCCCAAACCTCCCACCTCACAAAAGGCGCAATCCATTGAGCATGACAAGAAACCCCATGTCTGGGTCCTGAAAGACAATATGCCGGTGCGAGTGAATGTGGAAGCCGGCTTCACCGATGGCATCTTTACAGAGGTTCGAGGCGGTGAAATCAGGCCTGGCACGGAGGTGATCGTGGACCTTTTGGAGACTCAAAACAGCCGTGTCTGATGCCATGAGCAAGCCGCCCTTGGTGGAGTTACGCAAAGTCACCAAGACCTTTGGTCAGGGTGCAGCCGCTGTGCAGGCCTTGCGTGGAATAGACCTGGTGATAGAGCAGGGGGAGTTTGTGGCGGTGATGGGCGCAAGCGGTTCGGGAAAGAGCACCTGCATGAACATCCTGGGCTGTCTGGATACGCCCACCACGGGCAGTTACCTGTTTCAGGGAGTGGCCGTCGAAGGCTTGAGCCGCAATCAGCGGGCACTTTTGAGGCGTCATTATCTGGGTTTTGTGTTTCAGGGCTTTAATCTGCTGCCTCGCACCACGGCCCTTGAAAATGTGGAGCTGCCCCTGATCTATCGAGGGGATGCGCCTGCCGTGCGCAGGAGATTTGCTCAAGCTGCCCTGGCCTCCGTGGGGCTTGCAGGCTGGGAGCACCACACCCCTTCCGAGCTTTCAGGCGGCCAGCAGCAACGAGTGGCCATAGCCAGGGCCATAGTCACCAAGCCGTTTTTGCTTCTGGCGGATGAACCCACCGGCAATCTGGACACGCAACGCAGCAAGGAGATCATGGATATTCTCACCACCTTAAACAGGGAGCAGGGCATCACCATCGTCATGGTGACTCATGAGCCTGACATGGCGTCCTATGCCGGCCGCATCGTGCGCTTTCGGGATGGCCTGGTGATTCTCGAAGAAGGGGCAGCCTGATGTTCTGGAATGCCTTTTTACTTGCCTTCAGGGCCTTGAGACGCAATCTGCTGCGGTCTTTTCTCACCATTCTGGGCATCTTTATCGGAGTGGCCGCGGTGATCATCATGGTGACCCTGGGCGAGGGCGCTACCCTGCAGGTGAGCCGTCAGATCGCCTCCCTGGGCACAAACATGCTCATCGTCAGCCCAGGAAAGCGCATCGGCCCAGGCCAGACCGTGGGTTCAGCGCCATTTACTATGGCTGATGCGGCGGCATTGGCTCGCGAGATTCCAACCCTGGCGGCAGTGGCCCCCACCTCTTCTCGCGCCATGATGGCGGTGTCTGGCAATGCCAACTGGTCCACTCAGCTCATCGGTACCACCAACGATTATTTCACGGCCAGGCAGTGGGAGGTGGCCTCTGGTCGCCTGTTTACTGAAAGCGAGCTCAGGGCAGGCGCCGCTGTTTGTGTGTTGGGCCAGACCGTGCGCACCAAGCTGTTTGGCGCCCAAAACCCCATTGGCGCCCGTATTCGGCTGGAAAAGGTGACATGCGAGGTGGTGGGGCTGTTGGAGTCCAAGGGACAGTCCACCATGGGTTCGGATCAGGACGACCTGGTCATAATACCCCTTCGCACCTTTCATCGCCGCATTGCAGGCAATCAGGATGTCAACATCATTTTGGTGTCGGTGAAGGACGGCTTTGCCACCGAGAAGGCGCAGCAGGAGATAGAACATCTTCTTCGAGAGCGAAGGCATCTCAGCGAACAGGAAGAGAACAACTTCAATGTGATGGATATGAAGGAGATCACAAAGATGCTCACCTCCACCACTCAGGTGCTGACTGCCCTTTTGAGCGCCGTGGCTGCGGTGAGCCTTCTGGTGGGAGGCATCGGCATCATGAACATCATGCTGGTCTCGGTCACGGAGCGTACTCGAGAGATTGGAATCCGTCTGGCCATCGGCGCCCTGGAGAGGGATGTCCTTTTACAGTTTTTGGTGGAGGCGGCGGTGCTCTCTTCCTTTGGAGGGATTTTGGGCATTTTCATCGCCTTGACCGCCTCGCTGTTTTTGTCCTCGGCCTTGCAGGTGCCCTTTGTGTTCAAGGGCGGCATCGTGGCCTTGGCCTTTGCATTTTCGGTTGCTGTGGGGCTTATCTTTGGTTATTTCCCTGCCAGAAAGGCGGCTCGAATGAACCCCATCGAGGCCTTGAGAAGCGAGTGAGGGTGTGCTGCTGATTCATTCACCTGCTTGGGAGAGTTAACAGGGTAAATATCTTTTTGTTTTTTGGGGTCGATGGCGTGCCAACTCCCTTACAATAGGCTATAATAGGCCATTCCAAAGAATTCTTGCCAGATAATCCATTGAACAGATTTGAAGATACTCACATATTAGCCCTGGATACAGTGGGGGAGGCAGGCTCCATCGCTGTATTGAAGGGCATGAAATGCCTGCTGGAGCTTTCATGGCAAAATGGCACACCTCATTCAAGCAACCTCTTGCCTGTGATAAGATCAGGTCTTGGGGTTTTAAGGCTCGAATTGCAGGATATGGGCCTCATTGCGGTGAATCGGGGGCCTGGCAGGTGGACAGGTATCCGGCTGGGTATCGCCACCGCCATGGGCCTTTCCATGGCCTTGGGCATATCTGTAACAGGGGTTGCAGGATTGGATGCCCTGGCGCAGTGGGCAGCCCTTTCCGCTTGCAGACACGGGGATGTGATTCTGGCCGTGTTGGATGCCAGACGTTCACAGGTATATACCGCCTGCTATGAAGTGGAGGCCTGCAATACAGCCGGATTTCGCAGAAGGGCCGTCAGATATTCGGATTATTCGGTGGTGCAGCCCCATGAGCTTTTGAATTCTCTGAAAACCTCGAAAGAACTGCTTCAAGCCAGTGCCAACTTGGGGCAAAGACGCATAGTCCTGTGTGGAGATGGGGCAGAGGCGGTCTTGCCGGTGTTGGAAGCCCGGTTTTCACCATCGAATGTCTTGGTGTGTGCACCTCCTGCCTTTCTGCCCGGGGCGGCGGCTGTTGGATATGCGGCGTTGCAGGAGTACGGCCCAGGCGGTATGATACCGAGGGATTGCACCCCCCTTTATATAAGACTGTCAGATGCAGAGGCCAATAAGTATCACAAAACAACAAAGGGATTTAATAAGGAGTGAATTGAATGCAGCAGCAAATGGATCTTTTTACTACCGCAGCAAAGACCTGTGATATCGCAGAGGAACTGAAGCGTTGTTATCTGGACTACGCCATGAGCGTTATCGTAGGCCGGGCCTTGCCGGATGTGCGGGACGGCCTTAAGCCCGTGCATCGCCGCATCCTGTATGCGATGTATGAGTTGAACAACGATTTCAATAAACCCTATAAAAAATCAGCCCGTGTGGTGGGCGATGTCATAGGTAAATATCATCCCCATGGCGATACGGCCGTCTATGACACCATCGTGCGCATGGCCCAGGACTTTGCCATGAGATATCCCTTGGTGGATGGCCAGGGAAACTTTGGGTCATTGGACGGTGATGCACCTGCAGCCATGCGCTATACCGAGGTCAGGCTTGCCAAAATAGCCCATGAGATATTGGCGGATATTGACAAGGAAACAGTGGATTTTCAGGTGAACTACGACAATTCCCTGCAGGAACCCATGCTCTTGCCCTCCAGACTGCCCAATCTGCTGGTGAACGGCTCCTCCGGCATAGCGGTGGGCATGGCCACAAACATCCCCCCTCACAATCTGGGCGAGGTGGTTGATGCAGCGGTGGCCTTGATGCGTAATCCTGCCGTTTCCCTTGAAGAGCTCATGAAAATGCTGCCGGGTCCTGACTTTCCAACGGCCGGGTTCATATGCGGCAGGGAAGGCATTCGCTCGGCATACGAGACCGGCAGAGGAATCATAAAGATTCGGGCCAGGAGCCATATCGAAGAGAGCAAAAAGGGCGACAGAGAGCGGATTGTGGTGACCGAGATACCTTATCAGGTCAACAAGGCCAGACTGGTGGAAAAGATCGCCCTGCTCATAAAAGAGAAAAAAATGGACGGGGTTCAGGAGGTGCGTGACGAATCCAGCAGAGAGGGCATCCGCATCGTACTGGAACTCAAAAAGGATGGTGTGAGTCAGGTCATTCTGAATCATCTCTACAAGCATACGCCCATGGAGGTCACTTTCGGCATCATCTTTCTGGCCATAGTCAACGGCAAGCCGGAGGTGTTGGGTATCCGAGCGCTGTTACAGCATTTTATTCAGCATCGCAGGGTCATTGTGGTCAGAAGAACGGTTTATGAGCTGAAAAAGGCGGAGGAAAGGGCGCATATATTGGAAGGGCTCAAGATAGCCCTGGAGAATCTGGACGAGGTGGTGGCCCTGATCCGGCGGTCCGGCAACCCTCAGGAGGCCAAAACAGGGCTTGTGGAGCGGTTCGGGCTCTCCGTCATTCAGGCGCAGGCCATTCTGGACATGAGGCTTCAGCGCCTCACCGCGATGGAGCGCTCCAAGATACTGGAGGAGTATGCCCAACTCTTGAAGGATATTGAACGATACAAGGCCATTCTCTCCAGTGACGCCCTGGTGTTGGATATCATAGAAGAGGAGCTTCTGTCCCTGAAGAGGGATTATGCCGACGCAAGGCGCACGGAGATAGTAGATGCCCCTGATGAGATAAATGTCGAGGACCTGATAGCAGAGGAGGATATGGTAGTGACCATCTCTCATTCGGGTTACATCAAACGCAGCCCGCTTTCCCTTTATAGAAGTCAAAAACGGGGAGGCCGTGGGGTTTCAGGGCATCAGGCCAAGGAGGATGACTTTATCTCCGACCTGTTCGTGGCATCCACGCATGATTATTTTCTGTTCCTCACCAATAAAGGCCATCTGTTCTGGCTGAAGGTCTATGAATTGCCCGAAGGGTCAAGGGCGACAAAGGGCAAGGCCCTGGTCAATCTGCTGCCCATAGATACAGCGGGCGGTGAGAGAATCGCCTCTGTAACGCCTGTCAGGACCTTTGACGCGAAGCATTTTCTGGTCATGGCCACTCGTTCAGGTGTGGTAAAAAAGACCTCCCTTGAGGCGTTTTCACGGCCGCGGCCAGCCGGGATATGGGCCGCCACCATCAACGAAGGCGATGAACTCATTGCAGCGGCTGTCACCAACGGTGCATCCGACATCTTCCTTGCTACGCGAAAGGGCATCAGCATCCGTTTTCATGAGGATGACATTCGCTCCATGGGCAGAACCGCTGCTGGTGTGCGGGGTATTCACTTGGAAGAAGGTGACTCTGTAGTGGCTATGGTGGTGATTCCAAGAGATGAAGGCAGCCTGCTCACCGTTACCGAGCATGGTTTCGGCAAACGCACGGCCCTTGAGGAGTATCGGGTGCAGTCCAGGGCCGGCAAGGGCATCATCAACATCAAGGTAAATGAAAAGATAGGCGAGGTAGTGGGAGTCATTCATGTGGTGGAAAAGGACGAGATCATGCTTATAGGGGCCGGCGGCAATGTAATTCGCATGAAGGTCTCTGATGTGCGTGAGATCGGCCGTTCCACACAGGGTGTCAAGCTCATCAACCTGGAGCCAGGTGACCGTCTCACATCAGTGGCCCGTCTGGCGGAACAGGATGATTAGCAGCCCGTGCCTGGAGGATTAGAATGCAGGTGGTGTCTGTCATAGGTGCAGGCAGTTGGGGCACGGCACTTGCCATTTTGCTGGCCCGCAAAGGGGTGAAATGCCTGCTGTGGGCCAGGGATTCGGATTTTGCTCAACAATTGCAGGAAAAAAGGGAAAATACGCGATATCTTGCCGGTTTTCCCCTGCCAGATTCCCTCTGCATCACCTCTTCATTAAAAGACGCTGTCTGTGAAGCGAATGTGCTCTTGATGGTGGTCCCCTCACATGGCATGAGGGATGTGTTGAATGCGGTTTCAGGCATTTTGCGAAGCTCAGGCAGGGAAAAGGCCATTGATGCAGTGGTTTCGGCCTCCAAGGGCATAGAGAATACCACGCTCCTCACCATGACACAGGTCATGGAGCAGACCCTGCCTGTGAGTCTCCATGGCAGCCTGGCAGCCCTTTCCGGGCCGAGTTTTGCAAAAGAGGTGGCCCAGGGGTTGCCCACAGCCGTTACCATAGCAGCCGCAAATCTCGAATTGGCGGGGGAGTTGCAGCGACTGTTTTCAGCTGAGAATATGCGCTGTTATGCAAGCGCTGACCTCATGGGTGTACAGTTGGCCGGTGCCCTCAAAAACGTGATCGCCATAGCCGCAGGGATCTGTGACGGCATGGAACTGGGAGACAATGCAAGGGCCGCATTGATCACTCGCGGCCTGGCGGAGATAGCCCGTCTGGGTGTCAGGCTTGGGGCCAATCCCATGACCTTTGCAGGCCTTGCCGGGCTTGGAGACCTGGTGCTCACATGCACCGGCGCCCTAAGCCGAAATCGTCATGTGGGTGTGAAGCTGGGAAGGGGTATCCGGCTGAAAGATATCATTGCGGGCATGAGCATGGTTGCTGAAGGTGTGAAGACCTGCGCATCCGCCTGGGACCTGGCCCGCCTTCATCAGGTTTCCATGCCCATTACCGAACAGGTCTATCGGGTGCTCTATGAAGACCGGGATTCACGCACTGTGGTGCGGGAATTGCTCACAAGGCCGCTTGCACAGGAATTCGATGTGCATCTGTCTGAACAATAGATCATGGCAGCGCCGGTCGATTATCGTCAGAGGACCTACCGGAATGTCATGCACCGCAACGGTCTGGCCGCATTTGAGGTCAGACACAAGGAAACCGACCTCCATGTCCAGGCGGATAGGGACATGAGCCAGCAGGTTTCCCTCTGGGTGATCGAGATCAGATCCCAGCTCGAGGAATACATTCGCAGGCATCCCCAGTTTTTGACCAGTTATACTCCGCTCCCATACGATGAATTTGCACCCCCTGTGGCTCGGGCCATGCTCAATGCGGCCTTGACCGCTGCTGTGGGGCCTATGGCGGCGGTGGCCGGGGCCATAGCCGAAGAGATAGGCAAGAGGTGTCTGGCAGCCGGTTCTTCCGAGGTGATCGTGGAAAATGGGGGGGACAACTTCGTATCCGTCAAGGATGGGCTTGAGATGGCCATATTTGCAGGGGATTCGCCCTTCAGTATGCGCATAGGCATCAGGATTCCCGGTGCAACGGCCTTGGGGGTCTGCACATCTTCGGGCACCATCGGACATTCCAGAAGCCTTGGGACTGCCGATGCAGTGACCATTCTGGCCGGGTCAGCCGCCCTGGCCGACGCAGCCGCCACTGCCGTAGGCAATCTGGTCAGACATGAAAGGGATATGAGTGTGGCCGTAGAGCATATAAAGAAGATTGACGGCGTCTCTGGCGGGGTTATTATAAAGGGCCGTCGTATGGGAGTGGCAGGGGATGTGGAGTTGATAAAAATATAACAAGAGGAGGGAATGAATGCAGAAGGATTTCACTTCACAGATTGAGGCATTGACGCGCATAAAGGAGCGGTTTGCGCCTCCGCAACGGGTTAAGGACAATGCCTATATCAAGGATTACGATGCCGTCTATGCCTATTCCATTCGGGATCCAGAGGGGTTTTGGGGCCAGATAGCCAATGAATTGGAGTGGTTTGCCCCTTGGGAACGCGTGCGGGAGTTCAATCTGCCCGAGCACAAGTGGTTCGTGAACGGCAAGACCAATATCACCCTAAATGCCCTGGACCGCCATGCCAATTCCTGGAGGCGCAACAAGGTGGCCATCATCTGGCTTTCCGAGGACGGCAGGGAGGAGGTGGCCACCTACGGCCAGCTGCGCGACCGGGTGAATCAGTTCGCAAACGGCCTCAAGTCCAAGGGCATCAAAAAGGGTGATCGTGTCATCATCTACATGCCGTTGGTCATCGAAGGTGTGATCGCCATGCTGGCCTGCGCCCGCATCGGCGCCATTCATTCCGTGGTGTATGCAGGCATGGGCGCCGGCTCCCTGCGCTCCCGTGTGGAGGACTCTAAGGCAAAGGCGGTGATCTGTGCGGACATAGGCTATAGAAGGGGCAAGGTGGTAAGGCTCAAGGAGACGGTGGATGAGGCCATCAAGGACCTGGACATAGTGGAAACCGTCATCGTGTTCAGACGTCAGACCCCGCAGATAGAGTTGAGCGAGTGGGAAGAGGACTTCTGGGAGCTTTTGAGGGCCAATAGCCATAAGTGTGAACCTGAGGTCATGGACAGCGAGGACCCCCTCTTCATCCTCTATACCTCTGGCACCACCGGCAGGCCCAAGGGTGTGGTGCATGTGCACGGAGGCTTTATGGTGGGCACCTATTACCTCACCAAGGCCTTTTTTGATGTGAAGGATGCGGATGTCTATTGGTCCACCTCTGATATAGGCTGGATAGTGGGGCATTCCTACATCGTCTATGGCCCGCTCTGTGCAGGCGCTACCGTGCTCATTCGCGAGGGTTCGCCTGACTATCCTCACCCTGGTATAGTGTGGGAAAAGGTGCAGAAATACGGCGTATCCGTGATGTTTACTGCACCCACCGCCATTCGTATGTTTATGCGTTTTGGCAAGGAACACATCGAGAAGTTCGACCGTTCCACGCTGCGTATTCTGGCCTGTGCAGGCGAGCCGCTGAATCCAGAGGCATGGCGTTTTGCCCAGGAGGTGATTCTGGAAAACAACGGCCACTGTGTGGACAATTTCTGGCAGACCGAGGTTGCATCCCCTATTCTCGGCACCCTGCCTTCCATGTTCAACAAGCCTGGAAGGGCCGGAAAACCCATGCCAGGCGTGGTGGCTGATGTGGTGGATGAGAATGGCAATTCGGTGCCGGCAGGGCAGGGTGGCTATCTGGTCTTAAGACAGCCCCTTCCCTACATGATGCGCACCATTTACGGCAATCCTGAGCGTTATAAAGAGGTTTGGAGCAAGTTTCCAGGTTGCTATCAGACCGGTGATATAGCTGTCTGCGACGAGGATGGTTATTTTTCGGTATTAGGGAGGTCAGATGATGTCCTCAATGTGGCTGGTCATAGAATCGGCACCGCCGATGTGGAAAACGCCCTGGTCGGGCATCCTGCGGTGGCGGAGGCCGCTGCCATAGGTATTCCTGACGAGATCAAGGGCGAGGTAATCAAGGTGTTCGTGGTGCTGCGGGCTGGCAAGGAGGCATCGGAAGGGCTCAGAAAGTCCATTATTCAGCATGTGCGTATGGAATTGGGCCCCATTGCCACGCCGCAGGAGGTGGAATTTGTGGCCAAGCTGCCCAAGACCAGATCCGGCAAGATCATGCGCAGGCTGCTCAAGGCAGAGGAGCTTGGCCTGGAAAAAGGGGATACATCCACCCTGGAGGATTGAACAGGGTGCATTCTTAGGAGGCTTATATGAAAAGGATGGTCTTTTCTCTGGCAGTTGTCCTGTGTTGGGCGGTTTTGGAACTTTCCTTACCCACGGTCAGCCATGGATTTTTGGCCTATGGTGAAAGAAGACCTCCAAGGCCGGCGCCTCATTGTGTATGGATAGATGGTTTCTATACCCGTGAAGGTTATTTCATTCCAGGGCATTGGAGCTGTAATGGGCCGCCGAGGCACGGCAGGACCTGGGTGCCTGGTTATTATGAGGATGAACACCGCTGGCGGAATGGATACTGGGATACGGTGCCGCCCCGGCCCCATAGAAAGGCCATCTGGGTGCCAGGTCACTTTGATCTGCGCGGGAGATGGGTGCCAGGGCACTGGGAGTAGCAAATGATAGTTGAAGAGATTACCATGCCTGCCTTTGAGGCTGGCCTCAAGCAGACCAGAAGCGCCATTTTGCCTGTGGGCTCTGTGGAGGAACACGGGGCCCACCTGCCTTTGGGCACTGACACCATTCATGTCTATGAATTGGCCAAAAAGACTGCTTCCTTGCGGTCCGTGTTCGTACTTCCTCCCCTGTGGTATGGCCTGTGCCGCAGTACCAGCCAACATGCAGGCACAGTGGGAGTAAGCGGCCTGAATCTCAGGGCCTTTGTGCTGGACATCATCTCCTCACTCTACGGCCAGGGTATTCGCAACTTAGTGCTGATTTCAGGTCATGCGGGCGGCACTCACATGGCCTTTTTGGTGGATGCAGGAGAAGAGGCCATCTCGCGCTTTTTAGATATGAAAATCGCCGTGTTGTCGGTCCTGGACCTGTTAAAGGATGCCCCTTCAGGTCTTCTCGAAACTCCAGGGGACAGCCACGCGGGAGAGGTGGAGACGGCCTTGATGCTTCACCTGCGGCCCGATCATGTTCAGGGCACAAGCCCTCGAGAGTTTCCGTCGTTTCCACCCTTCATATTGAGCCGTAACAAGCGCAGGTTTTGGCCAAACGGTGTATGGGGCGATCCGGCCAAGGCCACGGTGCAAAAGGGTGAGGCCTTATTGGAACATGAGGTAAAGGGTCTGATGAATTTGTTGAACACATTGGAAGGATTTAACGATTGAAGGATCTATGAAAGAAAGGTGGTAATCGTGAAGAAAAATTTAACCAAGCTGCAATTAGTCGTCATCTTGTTGTTTTCGTTGTTTTTTTCAGCCTGTCAGGGTAATGCCGGCTCAACCAGGGCCCCTGACTTCACCCTGCTGGATGTCAATTCCAAAATGGTGAACCTCTCCGACTTCAAGGGCAAGATGGTGTTGATCAACTTTTTTGCCACATATTGTCCGCCTTGCAGGGCCGAGATTCCGGATTTTATCAAGCTTCAGGATAAATACAGGGATAAGGGTTTCGTTGTGGTGGGCATCTCCACGGATGAGGACTGGAAGGAGGTTCTGCCGGATTTCATCAAGAGAAAGGGCATGAACTATCCGGTTCTTATCGCCACATCCAAGGTGGTGAAGGATTATGGCAATGTGTATGCCCTGCCGACATCCTTCCTTTTGGATAAGGAGCACAATATCATCAAGAAATTTACAGGAATGATCTCCGAGAGTGAACTGGAGCCGTTGATAATCGGGTCTCTGGCGAAATGAAAGTAAAGGGAACCTCCAAAAGTGGCATTTTCGTTCAAGGGCAAGGCATGATGAAGGCGGAAAGGCAATTTCAGGAGGTTTCTTGAATCGAAAGGGGTGATTATGGAAGTCAAGGGTTTTTTGGCCGGTGCCGTAAAGGCAGGCATCAAATATGAAAACAGATTGGACCTGGCCATGATCTTTGCCCAGAGTCCTGCGGTCATAGCAGGGGTCTTTACAAAAAATGAGATCAAGGCAGCCCCTGTGATCATGGGCATGAAGCGCCTGGCCTTTGGAAGACCTGTGGCCAGGGCCCTGGTGGTGAACAGCGGCAATGCCAATGCCTGCACAGGCACTCAGGGCCTGAAGGATGTGGTGCAGACCATGCAGTTGGCGGCCGATGCCTTAAAGATAGACAGCCGTGAGGTCTTTGTGTGTTCCACAGGGGTGATCGGTGCGCCCATGCCCATGGAGCGCATCGAAAGGGCCATGCCTGAGCTGGTAAACAGCCTGAGGCCAGATGGGTTTGATGCCTTTTCTCAGGCTATTTTGACCACGGATTCCCATGCCAAGGTCAGTGAGCGCATGGTGCAACTAACTGAGAAGACAGGCAAAATACTGGGGATTGCCAAGGGTGCGGGCATGATAGGGCCTGTGTTGGGGCCTCCTCATGCCACCATGCTGGTCTTTTTGCTCACAGACCTGGCCTTGGAGCCTGATTTTGCCCAAAAGGCATTGAAGCAGGCTGCCGATGCCTCTTTTAATCGCATATTGGTGGATGGCGATACCAGCACCAATGATACGGTCTATCTCCTGGCAAGTGGCGCCCTGGAAAACACACCCATCTCGGAAACCCTTGCCGAGGCTGCGGCATTTCAGGAGGCATTGAGCCAGGTCTGTGAGGAACTGGCCTTGATGATCGTAAAGGACGGCGAGGGCGCTGGCATGGCAGTGACCATTCAAGTAGAGGGCTGCCGCACTCAAGAGGAGGCTCAAATCATCAGCCGCACCATTGCCCAGTCGCCTCTGGTCAAGACCGCCTTTTTCGGCAGGGACCCCAACTGGGGCAGAGTCCTGGCTGCGGCCGGAAGGGCTGGTGTGGCCTTGAATCCGGATACCATTCAGCTCTTCATAGACGACATTCAGATAGTGAAAGACGGTTGTGGCGTTGGAAGTGAGGCAGAGCTTCAGGCCAAAGGGCGTATGAGGCTTTCAGAGTGGACTCTGCGTCTGAACTTAGGGCTTGGAGAGGCCGCCCATAGCGTCATCACATGTGATCTTTCCGTAGATTATGTCAAAATCAACGCAGATTATCGCACATAGTTCAAAAACTGCTCAAAATCAAAGCCTTCAGGCATTAGAGCTTCAGGCCTTGTATGAGATCTCCATGCTCATCGGCAAGGCAGTGGACCTGGAGGTCACGCTTTATGAGATTCTAAAGACCCTGCATGACACCCTGCAGATGGAGCGAGCCACTCTTGTGCTCTTTGACAAGACCAGTGAAAAGTTGAAGATCAAGGCCTCCTATGGCCTTACAAAAGAGGAGGAGGCCAGGGGTGTCTATGAGCTGGGCGAAGGGATTACTGGTCAGGTCTTCAAGAATGTCTGTCCCTTTGTGGTGCCTGATATTCGAAATGAGCCCATGTTTTTAAACAGGACGCGCTCTCGGGACCACATCCTCACCAAAGAAAAGCTCTCGTTTATAGGTGTGCCGGTGGTATTGAACAATGCGCCCATAGGCGTGCTCTCCGTGGACAGGCTCTTTGGCCCTGAGGTGTCCTTTGAAGAGGATATTCGTTTTTTGACCGTAGTGGCCACGCTCATCGCCCAGTTTTTCCGTCTGAATCAGGCCATTCACCTGAAAGAAGAGCTGCTCATAGAGGAAAATCGTAGTCTCAAGGCCGAGATACAGGCGCGCTACGGCACACACAACATCATCGGCGTCAGCAAGGCCATCAGGGATGTGTTGTTGTCAGTGGAGCGGGTGGCACAGAGCAGGGCGACGGTGCTCATCTCAGGGGAGTCAGGGACCGGCAAGGAGCTGGTGGCCAGGGCTGTGCACAATGCCAGTCCGCGAAAGGCCGGGCCATTCATCAAGGTCAACTGTGCGGCCTTGCCTGCTGAACTGCTGGAAAGCGAGCTTTTCGGCCATGAAAGGGGTGCCTTTACAGGTGCCGTGGGCCTGAAAAAGGGCAGGTTTGAGTTGGCGGACGGCGGCACCATCTTTCTGGATGAGATCGGCGAACTGCCCCTTTCCCTTCAGCCCAAGCTCTTAAGGGTGCTTCAGGAATATGAATTTGAAAGGGTAGGCGGAACCAACACCATTCATGTGGATGTGCGGGTCATCGCTGCCACCAACCGCACCTTGGAGGACGCCATTCAACAGGGGATGTTTCGAGCAGATCTCTACTACCGTCTAAATGTCGTGCCCATTCTCTTGCCACCCCTTCGAAACAGGCCTGAGGACATTTTGCCCTTGACCGACTTTTTTCTCAAAAAATATTGCCAGATGCACGGTCGCTCCATCACCCTTTCGCCGGCTGTCTTGCAGGCATTCATGGCCTATTCCTGGCCTGGAAACGTGCGGGAGCTTCAAAATTTTGTGGAGCGGCTGGTGATCATGAGTGAAAGCGATGTGGTGGAACTGCATGCCCTGCCGCCGTTTTTACAGAATGCATGCAAATGCAGTTACGAGATAGCACAGGAGGTTTCGGGCGCTGGCCAAGGCCGCTCCATGCCGGAGTCCATTCAGATGCTGGAACGCCGAAAGATATTGGATGCCCTGCACAGAAACCGCTGGGTGCAGTCAAGGGCCGCCAAGGAGTTGGGGCTCACTCTGCGCCAAATCGGGTATAAGATCAAAAAATATGACATCAAGCCTGAGGATGTGGGGAGATAGGTGCTCTAAACGTGATCTGTCCCCCATTTCATATACTGGAGTAATGCTATTGAAAACCTTGCATAAAATTATAAATGGTGATAGCAGACAGATGAATCTTTTACCTGACAGATCTGTTCACCTCGTCATCACTTCACCCCCTTATTGGCAACTCAAAGATTATGGATCAGACGAACAAATTGGCTTTAATGAAAGTTACGAGAACTATATAAATAATCTAAATCTTGTGTGGAAAGAGTGCCATAGGGTGTTGTATCCTGGTTGCCGACTCTGTATTAATATTGGCGATCAATTTGCTCGTTCTGTTTATTATGGGCGATATAAAGTCATTCCCATCAGAACAGAAATAATAAAATTTTGTGAGACCATCGGTTTTGACTATATGGGTGCAATTATCTGGCAGAAAGTTACAACAACCAATACAACAGGCGGCGCTACGATAATGGGAAGCTTTCCCTATCCACGCAATGGTATTTTAAAACTTGATTATGAATTCATTTTGATCTTTAAAAAATTAGGTAATCCGCCTAAACCAACCACTGAGCAGAAGAAATTATCTGCAATGACCAAAGATGAATGGAATATATATTTTTCTGGTCACTGGAATTTTGCAGGTGTAAAACAAAACGGCCATCTTGCCATGTTCCCAGAAGAATTGCCAGCAAGATTAATAAAAATGTTTTCTTTCGTAGGCGATACCATATTAGACCCGTTTCTTGGTAGTGGAACTACTTCCCTTGCGGCACGAAATTTAGATAGAAACTCAGTAGGATATGAAATTAATACTGCATTTATGTCTAATATAAAAGAAAAACTGAAGGTAAAACAATCTGATCTTGCAGGGACTGAATATATATTTTTAACGGATAGCGTAAAGACTGACCTTAATAGAGAAATAGCAGAATTACCCTATATTTTTAAAGACCCACATAAACTTGATAAAAAGATAGACCCAAAGAAATTACAGTTTGGTTCTCGGATTGACCAAAATAGCAGTGCAGAACGGCAAGAATATTATACTGTAAAAGAAATTCTTAGTCCTGTTCTACTCAAACTAAATAACAATTTAGTTATTCGATTGCTTGGCATAAAAGAGAAGAAAATTGTCAATGGCGAAGCGATGAAATTTCTTAAAGAAAAGATTAATGGTCAGAAAGTTTTTTTTAAATTTGACAATAAAAAATACGACGAACAAAACACATTGCTCTGTTATTTGTATTTAAAAAACAAAACATTTATAAATGCCCATTTACTAAAAGAAGGACTGGCAGAAGTTGATACGACCATTGATTTTAAATACAAAAATAAATTTTTAAGCATAGGAGAAAAAATGAGGTGGCTAAAGAGTGGATATTAAATAGCGCAATGAACAGGTTTCAACTGAATTTCAAACGAAATGTCGGTCCAACTTCTGAGAGTATTCGACAGTGCGCTCCTAAAACAATTGAAGAATGGCGTGAATATTACTTTAAAAATGTAAAATCAAAAGAACATATTGAAGGCCTTGGTAAGAAACTCTATATAAAAATCACGGAAGTCATACAAGCTGAAGTAGAAGAAATAACAGAGCAAGATTGTATTGATTATATGATTCAACTCGTTATTGATCGAACTTTTGATGGTTATCGAACTGAAATCAAAACAATTTATGGACAACTTGAGAAAGAGATTGGAATAAAAATAGAACCAGCACCGGATGAATGGGACAGACTTTACAATGTTGACTTCTTTATAAAAATTAAAGACAAATTTATTGGAATACAGATAAAACCAGTTAATCAGGGTATTCAGCTTTCTCAGATATTTAAAGAAAAAAGTCTGCAACAAGAAACCCACAAAAAATTCTCTGCAAAATTTGGGGGAAAAGTGTTTTATATTTATTCTTCAAAGTCTGGTGATAAAAAGGTGATAGTCAATAGGGAAGTAATTGGAGAGATACAACAGGCAATTGAAGAGTTAAAAAAATAAGTAGGGAAATAGCGAAAACCAAAAAGGACAGACTCACTATTGAAATGCTCATCGCCCCCAGATATTGGCCAAGGGCAGAACGTGGTCATCTTTCGCCCATTTTTTACAAGATCTGTCCCCTATTTACCGAATAAGATACTGATCAGCTCTCTCATGTCTTCAGGCGGTTCCACGGTCCATTCCATGGGTTGTTGCGAGACTGGGTGCAGGATGCGCAGCCGGTATGAGTGAAGTGCATGCCGAACGACCTTTATTTCCTCTCCATTTATATGGATGGTCATGGGACCGCCGTAAAGGCTGTCTCCCAGAAGCGGATGCCCGATATGGGCCATGTGTACGCGAATCTGATGGGTCCTGCCGGTATGCAGCCGAACGGATACAAGGCTTGCCGTCTGATGGTGCCTTAAGCGTTTCCATTCCGTTACCGCCTGCCTGCCGTTTGTCACCACCGCCATCTTTTTGCGATGCACCGGATGCCTGCCCAACTGCGTCTGAATGATGCCTGACAGGTCCCTCATCTCCCCTTTGACCAGGGCGAGATAGGTTTTTTGTACCAGACGTCCCTTGAACTGGGCCATGAGTGCGTTGTGGCTATGGTCGTTTTTGGCTATCACCATCAGGCCTGAGGTGTCTTTGTCTAACCGGTGCACGATGCCGGGGCGGACAGTGCCTCCTATGCCGGACAGATCAGTGCAGTGGTGCAACAGGCCGTGTACCAGTGTATCCGCTTCTTGACCTGCACCTGGATGGACTACGAGTCCGGCTGGTTTGTTGATGACGGCTATGTGCTCGTCTTCATGAATGATTTCGAGCTCCATGGAGACTGGTTGAAGTTTTAGTGGGATAGGTGGCGGAATTGCAAGGGATATGGAATCGCCTGCCTTTACCTTGTGGCTGCGTGTTGACACAGGGAGTCCGTTGAGCATGACTTGACCTGTTTCCATGAGTTGCTGAATACGGGAGCGGGAGATATGGGGGCAGACAATGGTCAGATATCTGTCGAGACGCTCACCCTGATGGAGCGGGGAAACACGGAATGTATGTGTTTCCATGGGGTGTTCAGACTGCGTGTAGTATGGCCTTTCCCAACGGCTTGGCCGCCTGGTCCGTCAGTAATTCCGCACCGGCGAAGATGGACTGGAGTTGCGCCATGATGTCTTTTTCTGTCAGTTGTTGCGCCAGGGCGAGCTCTTTGATGAGAAGGTTTCTGGAGGTTTCAAACATCTTTTTTTCGCCGAAAGAAAGGGATTTTATGCCCTGAATCAGATACAGGTCCCTCAACACTACGGCCAATTCAAATATGGAGCCTGTCTTGATCTTGTCCATGTATTCACGGTATCTGCGGTTCCATGTCTGAGTGGTGAATTCGATGTTTTTTTCGTTTAAAATGGCGTATACGCGTTCGATGTCGTCTTTGGAGATGAGGTTTCTGAGCCCGACCTGTGCTGCATTTTTACGGGGGATCATGATCTTCATGTCGTTTTCAAGCAACCGCATGATATAAAAGACATGTTCGTTGCCGGAGATGTTTTTTGTTTCTATGGCCTCGATGACTCCGACGCCGTGGGCAGGATAAACAGCCATATCACCAACATTGAACATCGGTTTTACCTCCCCGTATTTTTTTATATAACATACCACCAATGTCTTAAAAAATAAAGGGAATCTCGAAAAAATTGCCTTTCCGCCCAATAACTGCGTTGCTCGTCCCTGCCTGTGCGTTGCAGGCAGGGAGGAGGGGCGTAAGGAAATCTAAAGTGCGAGATTTCAAAAACGATAAAAATTGGCTTGTTTCGGTCTTGGCACGGGTGAAATGATTGTTTATGTTTATCGGTTATCTTGACGCCGGAGATGCAACTTTCTTGAACTCCGGTTTCAGGCCCTGACAAAAGTTACAAAACTATAACGGGATGTCCCAGAACCCAGGGTTTTTTTGGGGCTCCCAATAATCAAAAGGTGAAATATGTATCGAACACAACCACTTATTGAAGAAAAGGATGCCTGTGCAATCATAGCGTTTGTAGATAAAAGGGGTAATCAAAGCCACGCCAATATAGTGAAGACCATCGAGGCCCTCTGCAAGATGGCTCATCGTTCCGGAGATATAAACGGCGAGGGTGACGGCTGCGGCATCCTCATCGATATCCCAAGGGATATCTGGGCCTCCAAATTAGAGGGGAGCGGCCTGAGTTTTCACCTGGCGGAGGCCAGGGGTTTCTTTGTGGGGCATTTTTATATCCTGGCACAAGCGGCATCGGATTCGGCGTCTGTCATGAACCGGGTGCGGGAACTCTTCAAAAAATACGGCGCTGACCTCCTGACTGAATTGACTCAAAACATGAGATCTGAGGAATTGGGGCCGAGGGCCAGGCAGGATATGCCCATCTTCTGGCAGATTGCGGGTGTCATGCCCGGACATGACAGGCACAAGGCACAGCGTGAACTCTTTAAACTGCACATGGAGATCGCCACACACATGCCGGAGGTGCATGTCATTTCCCTCAGCAACGACTCCGTAAACTACACCCTTCGAGGCCTCCCTGAACTGCTTTTGCGAGTGTATCCGGATCTCATTGATGCGGGTTCTCGTTCCGCTGTCTCTCTCGGCCACAGCAGGTATTCCACCAACACCCTGCCCACGGTGGAACGCGCTCAACCCTTCACTGTGCTCGGTCATAACGGTGAAATCAACACCATCGAACGTCTGAGGAGTGCCAGCAGGCATCTCGGCATAGAACCGGTGCCGGCAGGCAGCGATTCCCAGGACCTCAACAGATTGCTGGAAGGCCTGATCAGTCTCTATGGCTTTGATCCGATGGAGGCCCTGGAGCTTGTATTCCCGCCGGTTCACACCATTGTCGGGGATTATTCCAGGGATTTTCAAGTGATGTATGCCTTTTATCGCTGGTTCTTGGGGGTGTCTGCCCAGGGGCCGGCTGCCGTAGTGGCGCGTTACGGCGATACTGTGCTGGGCAGTGTGGACGCCTTGGGTCTTCGTCCCCTGTGGTTTGGAGAGAGTGATTACGATTATTTCCTGTCTTCCGAGAAGGGTGTCATAGACCTGGAATATACCATAAACGACCCCCGGCCTCTTGGGCCTGGAGAAAAGATAGCGATTCTGGCTTCGAGGGGCAAGAGGGCCGATGTCCTGGGCTATGATCACTATCAGGAGAGGCTGCTGCACCTTATGCAACAACGCAAGGGCGTGCTGGATTGCATTAAATTTCTGCGCGGGAGCCCTGTTTCCACTGTCTCACAGGAGGATATCACATCACGGGCGGTGCGGCCATATTCGGTTCCTGTGACCCATCGTGTAAATCTCCTTGCCTCTTTCGGCTGGCATGATTACGACATGAATATCCTGACCAGATCGGCGCTGGAGGGCAAGGATGTCATCGGTTCCATGGGGCATCAGGGCCCACTCGCTGCGCTCATGCCCGAAGATGCCCTGCCTAACGTGTCTGACTACTTCAAAGAAGAGGTGGCTGTGGTCACCAATCCAGCCATAGACAGGGAACGTGAGGCTGAACACTTCGATACCTCCGTGATTCTCGGCAACAAGCCGGAGTTGGGCAGCAAGGGCCTGTCAGTGGTGCATCCCATAGGCTTTGTGCTCCAGAAGCCGCTTCTCGTGGATGCAGGCTGTCTCACCGGTTTTCTCGATCAAGAAGATATTTGCGGGCTTTCAAGGGAGATGGGCGTGGCTGTCCTGGAGGATGTCCTGGATTTCTTCAGTGCAAAAGGCCGGAATCCGGCAGGACTTGTGGCCATAGATGCGACTCACGCCCTGGAAGAGGGACTGAAGCAGCGTGTGGACGCCATCTGCGAAGAGGTCAGGACGGCTGTCTCCAATGGGGCCGCCCTGGTGCTGCTGGACGACACCAATTCATTTAATGACCGCCGGGTTTTCATAGACCCAGGCCTTTTGACGGTGCGTGTGGTGAAGACATTGGAAGAGGCTGGTCTGCGCAGGAATTGCAGTATTGTGGTGAGATCGGGAGCTGTCCGCAATCTGCACGACATCATGTTCCTGCTCGGTATGGGTGCGGATGCCTTGTCTCCATATCTTATGTGGCAGGAGACCTGTAACAGCATCGAAAAGGCCGGAAAATCTGAAATGACCTGCCGCAAGGCCATGTCCAATATGCTGGATGTGCTGCAAAAAGGCATAGAAAAGGTCATGTCCACCATGGGCATACATGAGTTGTGCGGATATGGCCGTATATTCGCATCCATAGGTCTGCAAGAGGAGTTTGCCGGGCTTTTCGGCACACGGTCGTTTTGCGTCAGCACGAATGTGGGGCTTGGTTATGACAGGCTGGAGAAACAGGCAGGGATGAGATATGAGCTGGCTGTATCGGAAAATGCCGCCAGTTTCTATGTGGACTCCAACAAAAATCCGAAATACGGCCGTATCCTGCGCAGTGTGGCCCAGGGCAAGAAGGGTTATGAAGAGATGGCCGTAGAGCTGGCGGAACTCCAGCGCCAGGACCCCACCGCCATTCGACATCTGCTGGATTTCAAACCGGATACGGCTATGCCGGTGTCCTCTATAACCTCGGTGGATATCGGTATAGGCATTCATTCCATGCCGATTCTCATTTCAGCCATGTCTTTTGGTTCTCAGGGTGAAAATTCCTTCAGGACATACGCAGAGGCGGCAAAACGGGTGAATATCATCTGTATCAACGGAGAGGGCGGTGAGATCCCTGATATGCTGGGGCATTATCGCCGCAACAGGGGGCAGCAGATCGCCTCCGGCCGTTTCGGTGTGTTCATGGGCCTTCTGAATTCCGCTGATTATCTGGAGATAAAGATAGGGCAGGGCGCAAAGCCGGGCGAAGGCGGGCATCTGCCAGGGGCCAAGGTCTCGGAGATGGTGGCCAAGGCCAGACACTGCAAGCCGGGCATAGCCCTTATTTCCCCGTCCAATCAGCACGATATCTATTCCATTGAGGACCTGGCTCAGATTGTGACCGAGCTCAAGACCGCAAATCCATTCGCCAGGGTCTCTGTCAAGATACCTGTGACCGGCAATGTGGGCACCATAGCCGTGGGCATCGCCAAGGCCGGTGCCGATATCGTAAATCTGAGTGGATTTGAAGGCGGCACAGGAGCTGCGCGTGAACATGCCAAGAAGTATGTGGGTATGTGCGTGGAAGTTGGTGTGAGCGAGGCCCACAGGGCGCTGGTGGCGTCCGGTTTGCGCGACAAGGTGGAAATCTGGTGTGACGGCGGTGTCAGAAGCGGTGCGGATGTGGTTAAGCTCATACTGCTTGGCGCAAATCGAGTGGGCATGGGCACCGTGGCGCTGATGGGCATCGGCTGTATCAGTTGCCAGCGCTGTCATCTGGATCGCTGTCCAAAAGGCATCTCGACTCAACTGCGCACAAAGGCCGATGCAGAGGCGAGAGGGGTCAAGGGTTTTCAGCCGCGTGTAACTGAAAGTGAGGTGGAGAATCTTTCCAGACTGCTTTTGGCCATCGGCGATGAGATTCGTATGTGGTGTGCCAAACTCGGGATTTACAGATTGCAGGAGGCTGTGGGCCGGACGGATCTCCTGACCCAGTGCGACCGTAGGGACAGGCTGTGTGTGGACAGCCTGCTTGCCTCTGTTGAGGTGAATCCTGTAACCGAAGAGAGGAGCGCTACATTGATTCGCCGTCCCCTGAATTATCTGACCAAGCTCATTTCAAATCTGGCGATGGATTCCATTCACCAGGGTGTGAAGGACATATATTTTGTGGATGATCACATTCGAAGCACCGATCGGGCGGTGGTGACATATCTGGCCGGGGATATGGTAAGGCATTTCAAGTCTGACGGCCAGCAGGAGACAAACAGGCATGTGAAGCTGCATCTGCGCTCATCAGTGCCTGGAAACGGGTTGTGCGCCTTCAATATAGCAGGGCTTTATACCCTTGTGGAAGGCGGGGCCCAGGATGGTGTGGCCAAGGGGTCCATAGGCGGAGGCGTCTCTGTCTTGAAGGGTATGAATTGTCTTGGCCGGAGGATAGACGGTTCCGCGGGCAAAAGCTTTGGATACGGGGCGATAAAAGGGCTTTTTATTGTGCAGAACTATGCTGATTCCAGGGCATGTGTGCGCATGTCCGGCGCAGATGTGGTGTTCGGGGCCCGTATCACCTCCGCTGTGCGGGATGATGGCGGAAACCTGTTCGCCCGTTCCCACCTGAAGGGTTTTGCCTTTGAGTATATGACAGGAGGCAGGGCTGTGGTGCTCGGGGACCCCGGCCCCTGGCTGTGCGCTGGTATGACGGGCGGAGTGGTTTATCAGTGTCTATACCCGGAATTCGAATTCAACAGGGCCTCCCTGAAGCGGCGTCTTGCACGGGGAGCGGAGGTGTCCATTCATTCCATAAACGATACAGGGCTTCAGGATGTGACCGAACTGCTGGAACAGTATATTCAACGTCTTAACATGAGTCTGCAAACAGAAGAGGCCCAGGCGGTGAGACAGCTTTTGAAGGAGGCTGAAGAGCGATTTGTGATGATTCTCCCCAATTCAGTCAAGCTGCCTGCGCAATAACGGTGATCAGGCATTGGAGCCGTCAAGAAAAAAGAAATATCTGGTGACCTTCGCCATTTTGTTTATGGCGCTTTCATTGGTGGCTTTCATCTCGAAAGTGGGGCTGTGGGGCGCCCTTTTGCCCCTTGCAAACCTTTCCGGCGACCTCTCCGGCCGGTTGCAGTCCACGGTCTCCACCCCTCTTTTTTCCATGCGTCATATGGGCGCTGTGTGGACGGAGTGGTTGGAACTGAAGGAAGAAAACCGCCGGCTGCGTGAGGAAACAGTCAGACTGAAACAGGAGCTCACCGCATATCGTGAGGCAACCATAGCCAATGAGCGCTATAAAAAGCTGCTGGCCATAAAAGAAGGTTCTCCGGCTCAGCTTGTGGTGGCCAATGTGGTGGGAGCTGACCTCACCGCCTGGGTCTGGAGTATCAGCATCGACAAAGGTGTGCAGGACGGTATCGCACCGGATATGCCCGTCATGGCAGGCGAGGGCATTATAGGACGTGTCATAGAGCCTTCAATGGGTTACAGCAAGGTGCTGTTGCTAACAGACACCAAGAGTGCCATAGCGGCGCTGGTGCAGCGTACACGTGTTCAGGGGATTCTGAAGGGATTGGGTGACGGCACCTGTAGGCTTGCATACGTGGAAAAATCCGCTGATGTGGCAGAGGGGGATGAAATCATCACATCAGGCATGGACAAGCTGTTTCCCAAGGGTTTTTTGCTGGGAAGAGTGCGTTCCGTGAATAAAGGGCAGGAAACGGAGCTCTTTCAGGAGATAATCGTAACACCTGTGGCCGACCTGAAGCGTATGGAGGAAGTGGCTATTCAGGTGCAGCAGCGATCTATTTTGAAGTAGAAGACAGGAGGAAAAATATGACCATTTTTTACAAGAATGAGCAGATCGCATTTGGACCTCATCCACGGTTTGAAGGCGTCAGGATCGCAAAATTAGTGACGAAAGACCAGGGGCAAGCCATAGGCGTATCCATGCTGGAGATAGGTGCAGGAGTGGAGATACCTGTTCACACCCACGAGCAGGAACTGGATTCCATTCTTGTCATGAGCGGAAGGGGCCAGGCATTCATAGACGGCGTATGGCGGGAGATAAACGAGGGGGATTACCTCCTGATTCCGGCCACCATTGAGCACGGGGTCAGAAATACATCTCAGCAGGTACTGAAGCTCTTTATAGTACACAGCCCAGCCATCTTTTGAGGCCTTGGATGATTCCACGCTGGTGGGCAAGGGAAGTGCTCTTGCTTTTCACGGTCTCCCTGGTGAGCCTGTTCATCTTCTGGCTGACGGACCTGGACATGCGGGTAGCTTATTTTTTTTACGGCCTGAACCCGAAAGAACCGTGGGCCGTAAACAGCGTTTTCTGGCAGGGTGTTTATGCCTCCGCTCAGTGGATCAGCATAGCTGTCGTCACGACAGGCTGTTTTCTTACAGTCCTGGGATTTATTCGAAAAGATATAAGGATATGGCGTAGATACGGCATATTCATGGTGCTGGGTATCGCCATCGGACCTGGTCTGCTCGTCAATGTTGTCTTCAAGGACCACTGGGGCAGGCCCAGACCCAAGGCCATGGTGGAGTTCGGCGGCGGCGAACACTATGTGCCCCCTCTCAAATTCAATGAGGCCGGTGACGGCAGGTCATTCCCGTGTGGTCACGCCTCGGCGGGTTTCAGCCTCATTTCCCTTTGGTTTATTCGAAGGGACCTGAAATCCGGCCATGAGGCATCCGGTTTTTTATTCCAGCGCCTGTTGTTGCGGCTGCCGGTGCACGCACCGCTGCTGCTTGCATTGGTCTGGGGGGGGCTGCTGGGGTGGGTGCGTATGGAGCAGGGAGGGCATTTCCTTTCGGATGTCCTGTGGTCCGCCTATATCACCTTTGGTGTGCATTATGTCCTATGGCCTTTGGGAACCTTGAAAAATTGCCCTTTCGCCAGATGACTGCGGTGCCAGCCGGCGAAAATGCTCACATATCAGAATCGAAACCAACCCCCCTCAATCCCCCCTTATCAGGGGGGAGGTTGATTTTGCGCCCCCCTCGATTCCCCCTTATAAGGGGGAAGTTGATTGCGTGCCACGGAATCAGGGGGAAGTTTGTCTTGTGCACAGAATTAGATGCCCCAAAAAGCAGGCTTAATTGCAAGCTTGGTGCAGTTCGGGGAGGTTTGTCTTGTGTGTGCTACGGGATTAGATGCCCCATGCTCATGTTGTCTGTCTTCTGGGCCGTTCCGACGCCTTCAAGACCCTCTTGCGTAGCCTGATGCTCTTGGGCGTGACCTCCACCAGCTCGTCTGTGGCGATCCATTCCAGCGCCCTTTCCAGGGTCATGATGACCGGTGGAATGAGTCTTAATGCCTCATCCGAGCCGGCGGCCCGAATGTTTGTGAGCTTTTTCTCCTTTGTGACATTTACATCCAGGTCCGTGCCCTTGCTGTTTTCACCGATGATCATGCCCTCATAGACCTCTGCGCCTGGTTCTATGAAGGTGGCACCCCTGGGTTGCAGGTGAAAGAGTGCGTATGTGGTGGCCTTTCCCATTCGGTCTGACACCATGGCGCCAGTGCCTCTTTCAGTGATCTGACCTTGCCAGGGTTTATAGCCGTTGAACAGGCTGTTTAAAAGCCCTGTGCCCTTGGTATCCGTCAGAAACTGGGAACGATAGCCTATGAGCCCACGGGAGGGTATTTCAAACTCGAGCCTGGCCCTTCCATGGCCGTGATTGGTCATTTTTATGAGTTTTCCCCGCCTGGAACCCAGGCCCTGTGTCACTACGCCGATGAATTCTTCAGGGCAATCCACCACGATGAGCTCCATGGGTTCATTCACTACGCCGTCTATCTCTTTGGTGAGAATCTCTGGCTTGGCTACACTCAATTCATAGCCTTCCCTGCGCATGGTCTCGATGAGTATGGCCAATTGCAGTTCCCCTCTGCCCATGACCTTGAAGGAATCGGTGGAGACCTTTTCCATTTTAAGGCTGACATTGTGTAACAGCTCCTTCTCCAATCTCTCCAGCAGGTGTCGGGAGGTGACGAATTTGCCCTCTCTGCCTGCAAATGGTGAGTTGTTCACAGAGAAGACCATGGCAATGGTGGGTTCGTCCACACATATCCGTTTCATGGGTTTGGGACGTTCCAGTTCCACGATGGTATCGCCGATGGTGACCTCTTCCAGACCGGAAATGGCCACAATATCGCCTGCTCCCACCTCGTCCACCTCTATGCGTTTGAGGCCGTCGTGTGTATAGAGCACGCTTACCCGTGCCGGTATTATGCCGTTTTCCTTGGCAATACCGATGGAGGTCTTGGATTTCAGCACTCCATTGAAGACTCGACCTATGGCAAGACGGCCTACAAAATCACTGTAATCCAGGCTGGTGATGAGTAATTGAAGGGGGGCATTCCGGTCGCCTGAAGGAGGCGGTATGGTGCGCAATATCTCTTCGAACAGGGGTTTCATGTCCTTTGGCTCATCGGTGAGCTCGCGAATGGCAAACCCCTTTTTGGCGTTGGTATAGAGTACGGGAAATTCCAGTTGCTCGTCTGTGGCATCCAGGTCTATGAAGAGGTCATAAACCTCGTTTAAGACCTCTTGTGGCCTGGCATCCTGACGGTCTATCTTGTTGATGACTAGAATGGGGGGAAGCCCCAATTCCAGGGCCTTTTTCAGCACATAGCGAGTCTGAGGCAGGGGGCCTTCCGCTGCGTCCACCAGCAGCACCACGCCATCTACGATCTGAAGGGTGCGTTCCACCTCGCCGCCGAAGTCTGCATGGCCTGGGGTATCCACTATGTTTATCTTTACATCCTCGTAGTGAATGGCGGTGTTCTTGGCCAGAATGGTGATGCCCCTTTCCCGCTCCAGGGCATTTGAGTCCATGACGCGTTCCTCAACACGCTGGTTCTCTCTAAAGACGCCGCTTTGCCAGAGCATGGCATCCACCAGAGTGGTTTTGCCGTGGTCCACATGGGCAATTATGGCGACATTTCTGTATTGAAGGGCGTTCATGAATAATAGTTCTCCTTGTTTTTTATGGTCTTACATATATCCAGCCGTTTTGCTGGAGTTCCACCAGTTTTCGAATGCCCGATGGAGTGGTCTTGAAGACCTCTGCGATGCGTGTGCTGGGGATCTCAAACTTCTGAAGGGCGTTTTCACACAAAAAGATCTCGCCGCCATCCAGCACGATCTGTTTGAGTTTGTCAAACACAGGCCTGTTGCACTGCCCACAGATGGTGACGGCATCTGCATTGGCCACCATGCAGACCTGCAGGTTGTCCCCTTCCTGCCTGCTTTTGAAAAAATTGATGGCGTTTGTGGCCGCCACTTCCCAACGCTCCACCTGGGCTACATGCAGCAGCAATTTCAGTTCAGCCATGACATCCTCCTTTTGATGAAATTTGAAACTCTATAATATACAGTATGCAATGGGGATTTGAAAGATAAAATGCGTTTTGAAAAAAGGTAGGGGCGACCGGCCGGTCGCCCCTACAGAACAAAATTGGTCGCAACAACAAATGAGGCTAAAATATGACATATAATCCTGATACCCACCACCGTCGTTCAATCCGTTTAAAACATTACGATTATTCCCAACCTGGTGCATATTTTGTGACCATTTGCACGCATGATATGGAATGTCTATTTGGAGAAATTGTAAACAATGAAATGATATTGAATGAATATGGCAAAATTGTTTACGAAGAATGGTTCCTATCCACAAAAGTCAGAAACGAAATTGAATTATATGAAAACGAATTCGTTGTAATGCCCAATCACATTCATGGCATTATTTGGATTAATCCAAATGTTATGGATGTTATCCATAATGTAGGGGCGACCGGCCGGTCGCCCCTACAGAACCGCAATCGGTCAAACATACAAAACGGTTATTTGGCCAATTATGACAATTTACACGGACCAAAAAATAAATCATTATCATCGTTTATCGCAGGTTATAAATCATCGCTTACCAAAAGAATAAACCAAATTCGCCAGACACCAGGCATACCTGTTTGGCAACGCAATTATTACGAACACATTGCCCGTAATGAAATTGAATTAAATAAAATTAGAGAATATATTCTGAACAACCCATTGAATTGGGAAACAGATGAAAATTATAAAATTTGACCAAATCCTTGATGCCAGGGAAAAGACCCTGCTGCCGACACCTCTGCCCTTGAACGGAAAATAACAAAAATAACAAAAAAGGACAGGCACATTCTTGAATTACATTTTTAATTAAATTTTTTAGGTGGGGCGGCAGCGGTGGAGCATTTGTTCCATGCGTCGCATAACTGCCCTTCTTGGCAGTATGCGCCGCCGACGCCCTCGTGGCGCCTATTTCACAAACACTCCACCACTGCCGCCCTTCTCGTCCCTGCGAAACCCCATGTCCAGAACGGATGCCCTATTCATTTCTGATGTAATCCCACTGATAACTGATTGACCTGCTGAAATAATGAACCTGCCCTTCTGATAATAAAAATCGCTGGCTGAACCGGCACTTCTGTCAATAAAAAGTGAAATTGGTCTTTACCATCATGTTCACTCAAGTGCAAAGAGTATGTGGTGTTTTTAAGCATCGTTTACGGTTGGGCGTGGGGTTTCAGGAAGGGTGTTAACCAAAGTCTGGGGGTCTATGCCTTTTTTAAGCGAGTTCTGATGTAGAATGTGGAGGTGGGAAGGGCGAGGGCAGCCGGTGTTTGTGGAATAGGCGCCATGGAGGGCGCCGGCCCCACATTACCGCCAGGGAGGGCGGTTATGTGGGGCATGAAACAAATGCCGGCTGCCCCCGCCCAGATATTGAATTATCACTTTTTTATTGGATAATCAAATCTGCAAGGGAAAGCGCCTTTTTTCTATCTTATGCCTGCTCAAAACCTATCCCCCACCAAATTTCACACAATTCAGGGTATACTACCTCCATCTTCTCACCTCTCAGAAATCTTTTTTTATAAATACCACAAAGACGAGGCATGAAAAAAAGACGGTCTCATTTGCGGCATTGGGGGATTGCTGAAAATGTTGTATGAAGTGGTAATTAGGAATATATCTTCTGATACAGAGTCAATTGAAAAGAAAACATGCTATATGAACAACCATTGATTTCAGGCATTCTCATGCGCAGATACAAGAGGTTTCTGGCAGAGGTGCAGTTGATGGACAAAACAGTGGTGCTGGCCCATTGTCCTAATTCCGGCAGCATGGCCACCTGCTGTGAGCCAGGCCATTCGGTTTTTCTCTCCAAAAGCCTAAAAAAGGGCCGTAAATGCCTCTATACCTGGGAGCTTTATGCCGCTGAGGCCGGCCTGGTCTGTGTGAATACACAGATTCCCAATCGCGTGGTGTATGAAGCCATTGTAGCGAGTCAAGTGCCTGAACTCATGGGATACGAAGATGTGAGCCGGGAGGTGTGTTTTGAGGACGCCAGGTTTGACCTGTGTCTGCAGGCAGCTGACAGGCCTCCATGTTTTGTGGAGGTCAAAAACTGCACGCTGTTACACGGGGATTTGGTCATGTTTCCGGATGCCGTTACAAAGCGGGGTGTGAAACACTTGGAGGCGCTTATGGCGGCCAAGGCCATGGGATACAGGGCGGTGATGTTTTATTTCGTGGCAAGGCCAGAGGGCAAGGGGTTTGGCATAGCCGGGCATATAGACCCGCTCTATTGTGCCACGCTTTTCAGGGCATTGAAGAGCGGAGTGGAGGCACTGGCGTATCGAGCTGAAATTACAACGCAATCCGTGAAGCTGAGTGAGCCAGTGCCTCTGATCTTATAAGTATGGTAGTTGTTATCTGCCTCGGCGTGCCTTGCCATTGAAGCTGGTCAGAATCTGATTGTATTCATCTAATGTTATGTATTGCGGCGTATAAGTTGCACCGAGGGCGGTTAGCTGAAATACAAATGCCCTTAAATGGTTTTCCGATCCATTTTTGAGGTTTGAATAAACTGCTGTAATGTCATCGTTATCCGTAGCCGCTAATTTTTCGTTTAAGTCATAGATATCCATATCTTCTATGGTTGCACCCACCTTCAATGCCTCAACAATAGATATATTGCCTTGAGCAGTAAGATCATTATACAGTTTCTGTACAGCAGGATTTTGAAATACACCAGGAGTGTCATCGGTTACAGGGTCTGCTATGCCATATTTATCCAGTAGGGCATTGACTGCCTCTGTATGTCTGTTCTCGCTCTGGCTTATGTTATCAAAAACAGCAAGTCCCCACTTTTCAAATAGCGCTAAATAGACATCTCTAGCAAGCTTTTCTTCCTCTCTCATTTTTATTAATCCTTCCTGTTCAACTGCATCCACCTCTTGATATGGCATAGAAAGGGCTATTGATTGAGAGTATGTGGAGTTTATTATTTGATTTGTGGATGAAAAACCAGCCATTTTAGGAGTTGCCATCGCAGGCCCTCTTGCTGAACTGATGGTTGGAATTGCTAATCCCATTATGATTGCCGTTGTTAGAATAATTTTTTTATTGTTTTTCATAGTAGTCTCCTTTTTGTCATTTAATTTTCACAAATTATCTATTTGTTCTACCCTTACCTGAACCCTTACCTGTTCCATCGCAGGTTCCTGTTCCCTTGTTAACATTTTTTTGATTCTGTGAGGCATACATCTGTTTTTCTTCTGCTGTCTTACTTTGCCATGCACTTCTAAATGCATCCTTTTCTTCCTGAGATGCATTTTGTAATGTTCCTCTGAATTGTGCTAATTCCTGAGTGGAATATGCGCTGTAATCAGTTGCCATGACTTGGTTTGTAGTTACTATGGCAAACATACCTATACACAAAGCCAATGCCTTCTTGTTGTTAAACATCTTGTTATTCTCCTTTGTCGTTTGATATTCAGCAGCGCCGCTGTTCGTTTTATTTAAAAAGCAATGTGTATGCCAATTAATTAATAAATAAATTCAGATGGTTATATGCACTATTTTGGAGAGTTATTCGACAAATGATTAGATCTTTCGACGAAATTGTCGAGCTGACTGAAGAAAATAAAAGTGATTGGCCGCCCCCTTCGAAGTCAGTACGTTGGGGTTGCTCGAATTATTTGAGTCTGGAGAGGGCCTTCTGTGGGACTTGATGGAATAAGGATTTTTGAGAGAGGATAAGGCACGGCATGTGTCGTGCCTCTAAGGAATTTCAGGCTGATTTTAAAGCGCCTCTGAAGTCGTTCCAGAGACAAAAGTTCATGGGCAAGAGACCCTGCTGCTGCATGAGGATGTCGAGGTGTATGAGGCTCATGGCCAACAGGTCCAGATTCAGGCTGCCTTCGTCTTCGTAGCGCCTCACGGAGAGGAGGTAACGATTGCAGTTGCGGCATACAAAGGCCTTTTCGTCCTTTTCGCCTTCAATAAAGAAATATGGCGCCTCGCTATGCTGTTCCTGGCCGCAGGCAGGGCATTTCGCCCAAGGAAATTGCCATTCCTGGCCGCAGGTTCCGCAATACAGCCAGGGCCTGCCTTTGCCACGGGATACGGACAGAATGGGCAGATTTCCGCAGACAGGGCAAGTGCCCCTTGACCAGTTAAGGGCAGTAGGTGTTGCAAAGACCTCAGCCCGCCATTGAGTCAGAATGAGGTTTTGCAGCATGGCCGTAAATAATTGCAGGACTTGAATGCCTATTGCGTTTTTGACGGCCGGATTAGACACTGCATTTGATTGAAGGGGCAAGAGGTCGCCCATTTTCATGCGGCCGGCCGTGAGTTCATTTGCCAGTGAATCTAATTCGTTACTTATGCTGGGAAAACCCTCTTTCATAGCGGTCAAGAGCAGTCTTGCCAGTTCGTTAAACACCTCCTCTGAAATTTGAGGTGGATTTTCTTGTATAAGTGGAGTGCCCTGATTTAAGGATGCCGTATGAATTTTGATCTGCGAGGCCGTTTGAAACAGCTTTTCTTTCAATAGTCGGTGTTTCAGGTACAGAAACGGTGCAAAGGCATGAAGAATCGGCTGCAGGTGAGGCCATTTTTGCATGAGCTGGGTTATGGTGTCGTTCAATTGAGTCATATACTGTTGTGATATTTCCATGGCATGTCCTAAATAAGGTGCAGGGGGCATTGAAGTCAAGGCCCCCTGCGGTTTGGAGGAGAGGAGGGAGAGAGAGATTGTTATTTTTTCGTATTGGTCTTGATCAGGCCTGTCTTTTCCAGCTCCTTGAGCCACTTGCCGTGGTTTGTCTTGAGCCAGGCGTATGTGGTCTTGCCTGTGAGCATGGCTGAGGCAGACCCTGGCACGCCTATGGTTGCCAGATAGAGATGCACGAAGAAGAAGGCGAAGATTACCGTAAAGCCCAGTGCATGCAGGGCATACATCCAGCGCACGAGGGACAGGTCGAACTTGGCCTGTAACCACATGACAGTGCCTGACACCACCATGCACAGGCCAAAGACCACCACTGCCAGAAAGAAGAGCTTTTGGCCTGCATTGTATTTGCCTGCCTCTGGAACATGTTTTGAGTGCCCGATGTAGCCTCCCAAGGCACTAATCCATTGGCTATCGCCCTCTTCAAACCTGCCGGCCTCGGCCCACCACATGGGAATGGCGATAAAGAGGCTCACAGCAAATACGATGCCGCTGTAGTTGTGAATCTGTTTGAGGTTATACATGCCGCCTGTCAGCACGCTTAAGGCATTTAGTGTGTGAAACATCATGGCAAGCCCTGTGAGAAAGAGGACTATGCAGGACAGGGCAAGACTCCAATGCACCAATCGCTCAAAGCCGTTGGTGACTGTGACTATTTGAGCGCCTTGAGTTTTCATATCTCGCTACCTCCTTCTTGAGTGTCTTCAACGGGTCTTTTGGGGCCGTGAAGGATGTAATGTAGAAATGCGGCTGCAAGCACACCTCCGCCTGCAATGACGGAGGCCGGTTTCAAGACATCCTTCCATAAAATAATGGGAAGCGGAACGCTGGGGTTTTCAGGCAGGCCAGGATAGGCACTGACTGGTTCAGGCAGCACATAGATCACATGGGTGCCGCCTACGAATTTATCGCCATACACAGAGGCCCCTTCTCCCAGTGCCTTTGCCCGTTTATAGGCCTTTTCTATCATTTCGGCCTTGGGACCTATGCTCAGGGCGCCGGTGGGGCAGGAGAGCACACATGCAGGCGGCTTGTTTGCCCGCAGACGGGACAGGCAGAGGTCGCATTTGCCTATCTTTTTGGTCTGTTCATTAAACCTGGGGATGTTGAAAGGGCAGGCAGGGATACAGTCCTTGCACCCGATACAGCGTTCAGGGTCAAATGCAACGGTGCCAAATTCCGTATGGTAAAGCGCCTGAGTCGGACAGACCTTTACGCAGGCCGCATCCGTACAGTGCATGCAGCCGTCCTTTCTGAAGAGCCACTTAAATCTGCCCTTTGCATCCACATATTCCTGAAAACGAATGAGTGTCCAGGTATTCCACTCCAGATCCGCTGGATTCTGATAAGAACCCCAGTTTTTGGTCTTGGAGGCAGGGAGTTCATTCCATTGTTTGCATGCCACCTGACAGCCTCGACAGGCGGTGCATCGCGAGAGGTCTATCATCTTCACCAGTTCCATATTACTCATGGCTCATCTCCTTAAAGTTTGCTCACATTTACCATGAAGGCCTTGTATTCAGGGCAGAAGGTGTTGGGGCAACCCACTGCAGCGGTGAGGAAGTTGGCGCTGTCGCCGCTGTCCTTTGGAAACAGCCAGCCGTAATTGAAGGGCAGCCCAACCTGATGAATCACCTTGCCGTTTATGGTAAATGGCTGAAAACGCTTGGTTACCATGGCCACACACTTGACCGCACCGCGCACCGAATCCACTCTGACCTTTTCACCGTTCTTGATGCCCAATTCAGCAGCCAGCTTTTCGCCTATCTCGATATAGGCCTCAGGCTGCATCTCGGTGAGCCAGGACTGCCAGCGTGTCAATGCACCGCTGCACCAGTGTTCCGTGCAGGAGTAGGAGGTGCAGACATATGGGAACTTGGTGTCTGCGTTTGCAAACTTGTCGAGTTCTGTCTTGAAGACGGAGACCATTGGATTGGTAAGCTGCCCTGAGAGCAGATTCTTGTTCAATGGCCCTTCCATGGGCTCGTAGTGTTCAGGGAACGGGCCTTCAGCCATGCCTGGGCCGAAGATGGAGGCCACTCCGTCCGGTTTCATTATAAATGGGTATTTTCCGGCCTTCTTGTCGCTTACAGGCGGCCATGGGCCGTCAGGCACATCTCCCACCCATTTTTCGCCTGTCCATTCCAGTAGCTTCATCTTGGGATTGAAGGGTTTGCCGTTTAGGTCGCAGGAGGCCCTGTTGTAAATGATGCGGCGGTTCAGGGGCCATGCGTATGACCAGTTTGGATAGAGCCCAAGACCTGTTGGGTCGTCCAGGCCCCTGGCGGCCATTTTGTTTTCACCTTTTTGCGTGAAACTGCCTGCCATGAGCCAGTTTCCGCAGGCTGTGCTGCCATCAGCGGCCAAGAGGGCAAAGGAAGGCACCAAATCGCCCTTTTTGGCGGTTTCATTGTCCTTGAGATAATAGCCGTTGATCTGCTTTGCGGTCTTTAGAAAATCAAAGTTGCCTTTGGCATCCCGATAGTCCCATTTGAGATTGAGAATGGGTTCAGGGCATACACCGCCCTCGGCTGCATACAGGGCCCTCACCTCATCCATAATGCGCATGACGATGTCGCCGTCAGAAAGGGCATCTCCAGGTGGATTGGCGATCTTGTTCTTCCACTGCACCCATCGGCCGCTGTTGCTCTGGCTGCCTGCCTTCTCCAGGCTGGAGGCCGCAGGCAACAAAAAGACCTCGGTTTCCACCTGTTTGGAGTCCACACCAGGGCCTTTCCAGAAGGAGGCGGTCTCGTTGTCGAAGATGTTGACATTCACCATCCATTTGAGCCTTTGCAGGGCGGCTCGCACCTTTGTGCTGTTGGGTGCGCTGCATGCAGGGTTGCTGCCGTAGCAGAACATCCCCTTGATATTGCCTTTGTACATCTCATCAAAGAGGTGCATGAGGGAGTATGCCTTGCCGTCCTCTATCTTGGGCAGCCATGAGTAGCCGAAGTCGTTTTCAGGCTGGGCTGCCTCGCCGAACAGGGCCTTTAGAAAGCTCACGGAGTATTTTGGATAGTTCTGATACCAGTTGGCTGACTGGGGGTCGTTGGTCTTGGTGGTGTATTTTTCGTTGTATTCCGCCAGGGTCTGAATGGGGGCCGTGGGCATCTTCAGATAGCCTGGCAAAATGTTGTAGAGGATGGCGTGGTCAGTGGAGCCCTGCACATTCGGCTCGCCTCGCAGGGCGTTTACGCCGCCTCCGCATACGCCGATATTGCCCAAAAGCAGTTGTATAATGGACATTGCGCGTATGTTTTGGCTGCCTACGGTGTGGTGTGTCCAGCCCAGTGCGTAGCAGATGGTGCCTGCCCTGTCCTTTGTGCCCGTGGAGGCATAGTCCTTATAGACCCGTTCGATGAGGTCTGCCGGCACCCCTGTGATGGCCGAGACCTTTTCGATGGTGTAGCGGGCATAGTGTTGTTTGAGAAGCTGATAGACGCAATTGGGGTGTTGTAGAGTGAGGTCGCGCTTGGGAATGCCTGTTTCGTCCTTTTCAAAGGTCCATGTGGACTTGTCATATTTCTTCTTTTCCGCATCAAATCCGGAGAAGAGTCCATCTTCGGATTTGAAATTGGCGTTCACTATAAAAGTGGCATTTGTATAGTGTTTCACATACTCTTCCTGAATGAGATTATTGTCCAGGATGTATTTGATCATGCCGCCGAGCAATGCGATATCGGTACCAGAACGCAGTGGGACATGATAATCACAGCGGGCGGTGGTGCGTGTGTAGCGGGGATCTACATGAATGAGAGTGGCCTTTCGTTCATCCCTTGCACGAAGTATCCACTTGAAGGCTATTGGATGGTGTTCTGCGGCATTGCTTCCCATTATGAGGATGCAATCGCTGTTTTTGAGGTCAATGTAGTGATTTGTCATGGAGCCACGACCAAACGACTCTCCCAGAGCCGCTACGGAGGGGCTGTGTCAGACGCGCGCCTGATGGTCGATATAGACCAGACTCATGGCACGACATGCTATGCTTATGAGCCATGCCTCCTCATTGGCCACATTGGATGTGCCTAAATGACCTATGGTCTCCACACGGTTTACCAACTGGTTTTTGGCGTTGTGCGTGATGAAATCCTTGTCCCGGGTGTCTTTGACAAGCCGTGCAATGCGTTTCAGCGCCCATGACCAGTCCTTTTCCTCCCAGTGGTCGCTTTTGGGCGCCCGATACAGGACCTTTTTCAAACGGTGTTCGTTGGCGCCTGAAAGCCCGAAGAGCCCCGCGCCCTTGGCACAGAGGGAGCCTTCGTTTATGGGGTGTTCAGGGTCTCCCTCGATGTTGATGATTTTGCCTGTCAGGTTGTCCACACTGCCCAGAATGCCACAGCCCACAGAACAATAGCAGCATGTGGAGCCGATCTGCTTGGCGCTTTTGACCCGGTCCATCTTGGTAAGGCCTGCTGCATAGGCAGTGGCCGGTGCCAGATTCACTCCCAAGGCAGAGAGGGCGACTCCGGTGGTGCCGGACATGACCAGAAAATCCCTTCGCGTGATTTTCTCCATCTTCTTCCTCCTTTTTCAAGTAGCGATGCGCTGAAGGCATCTTGAGCTGAATAGTCAAGGCCCATCGCTGATATCTACGGATGTTGAGTATCAGCATAGAGAGAAAAAATGGAAAGAAAAGCCGTAATATGCTGTTTTTATTGTAGGTGCTAAAGGAATGGAGTTTGTGGGGAAATTACTTACAAGCGTTTTATTGAGTATTATTATCGAGAAGCTGTTCCTTTTCAGCCCATAATACCGCCTTTCGAGTGAGTTCCATGGCGTTTTTGATACACAGCTTCTGTTTGATGCGATCCCGATATGTGCCCACGGTCTTGATGCTCAGATGCAGTCTTTCCGAGATATCCCGCGTGGAAAGGCCTATGCCTATGAGGCGGAAGACCTCCAGTTCCCTGTCCGTAAGCAGTTCCATGGCATTTATGGCCTCACAACCTGCGTTGTTGCAGAAACGCTCCAGCATGTGAGACATGACCTGCTCGCTCATGAATATCTTGCCTGCCCTTATCTGTTGTACCGCCTTTACAATGAGTTCTGATGCCTCTTTTTTCATGACATAGCCGCGAGCGCCTGCATGAAGCGCCCTTTCGGCCCAGACCATCTCGTCATGCATGGAAAGCACCAGCACCAAAATGGATTGCTCTCCTTCTGAGATCTCTCTTACCAGGTCCAGACCATTTTCCTGGCCCAGGGAGATGTCCACTATGGCCATATCAGGGCTGTGTTTCTGAATGGCCTTGCGGGCCTCGGTCATATTGCCGGCCAGGGCGCATACCTCCAGGTCATTTTCCTGCATCAGTAGCTCCTTCAGGCCGAGGCAGAAAATGGGGTGGTCGTCAACTATAACGATTCGAAACATAAGTCTCACTCCTGTGGGTTGTTGCGTAAGTTTGATGACAACATTTCAGTCAAAATGCTTACCTGAGTGCCCTTGCCGGCCTCGGAGGTGATCTTCAATACAGCACCTATGGCCTTTGCCCGGTAGCGCATGGTATGCAGCCCCAGGCCCTTGTAGCGAAGGGATGTGTCGAACCCCTTTCCGTCATCCCTGACCATTAATTCCAAAAGACCGGCCTTTGAACGGCATTCGATGTGAATGTTTTGGGCCTCGGCGTGTTTTGCGGCATTGAAGACGGCCTCACGCACGATGCAATATATCTGAGTCGGCATGTTGTTGTCAGCCCATTTTATGTGTCCGTGAAAGGTGTATGTGCAGTTTATGTGAAAGAGCTGCTGAATCTCCAGGGTCAGGGCCTTGATGGCCGCCTCAATGCCTTCCTCTGCGATGTGCACAGGATAGAGGCCGTGTGCAAGCTGTCTGGCCTTTTCCACGGCCTCCTTGATAAACCGCCGTATGGTTTCGAGCTGTTCGGCCAGGGTTGAGCATTCCTGGCCTGCCTTTTGAGCCAGGGCCTTGGTCAGGAGTTCCACGCCGCTTAAATGGGAGCAGAGGTTGTCGTGCAGGTCCTTGCCTATGTTGCTGCGCTCCTGTTCCGAGACTGCGATGATCTGGCGCTCCAGTGCAAGCATCTCCGTCTCAGCGCGCATGCGCAGCATCTGCAGCCAGAGGCCGTTTAGAATCAGGGAGATCTGCCGGACATCAGAGGTTTCATAATCTTGAGTCCCGTTGCATACGCCTGCAAGAAGGACGATTTTGCCTTCATGATAAAAAGGTATATCCAGGTGTCTATGTGTATGTTGACGGTATGGCGAGAGATTGTGTGTGCAATGCTCAGAATCATTACAAATGATAGTTTCATTTGACTTGATAACAGTTGACGGCAGATTGTCTTTATCTATGTGGCAGGTATATTCATATGATTGATTATATGCCAATAGAATGATACTTAATGTTTGTAAATCGTCATTTGGTATTGCCAGATAACCTGCCTCGCTATTGGTCAACTGTATTATTTTATTTACTGTAAATTTATAATAATCTTGTGGTGAATGCATATGTGTATTGGCAAGTTCCAGTAATGTGCTGAGCCTTATTTCGTCTTGTTTTTTATGCCATTCATATAAAGCTAGGTCATCCACCATATCATTGGCAAGATGACTCAATTCCACGAATTCATTAAATATCATATCAGATTCCTGAATTTTTATCTTTTCATTTACTGCCTTTTTGAAAAACATGGTAAATTGGTCGATATTGTTTCTGATTTTGAATGAATAAAAATAAGAAGCGAATAAAAGGATAATAACTGCTATTCCAAGCAGCAAAAGAAATAAAATTATATTTTTAGTGAGAATCATGCGATAAACAACTGTCTGAGAGCTGATAGCCTTGTTTAATTCATTCATAGATATATTTGCACATATAATCCAGCCCCATGAAGAATATGGTTTTACAAAAAATAGCCTATTTTGTTGTTGATTATCTGCAATATTAGTTAATTCTATGTATTCGCCATTTGTTGTGCTTAAACCAGCTTCCAGCAATTTTTTGCCGTATTGATTTCCTGATTCATCTGAAATATCTGTTAAAGACCTGCCGATAAAATTTGTATTTGAATGGGTAATAATAGTGCCATCTTTTCTAAATATGAAAAAATTGCCGTCTATTCCGAAGTGCATCATGCGGATACGATTCAGCAATTCTGCCTGAAGCATCTCCTCTATGCCTTTTTTATAGACCTCTGCGCCGATGATCCAATCAAATGGCGCAAAATATCTGGCAAATACCGCCTTTATAAGCATGGTCTGCGGAAATCCTGGTTTTTGTGTGGCATATTCAAAGAAATCAGTATCTTTTTCGTAAAGACTGGATAGCAGTTCCTCGGCCTGTTTGCCTGATTGCTCATTAAAAATTGTCGATAGATTATGGCCTTCAATTGCTGGATTATTGGCAAATAATTCAAATCTATTGGTTTTTATGTTGGCGATAAAATAAAATCCATTGTCATCACTCCAGCGTATTGGTCTGAGTAGTTCAAGAATCATCTGCTGAAGTTTTTCATTATTCAGCTCTGTAGCATATATATCATGCACATGTGAAGTAATAGTATATGCTGATTGGACTTTTTGTCTCAGTTCTTTTTCGATTTGAAGATTAGATTGTTGATTGTGTTCAACAATATAATTGATTACCTTGTCAACTTCTTCTTTTAGTCTTTCCTTATATTGTTCCTGGAATTGTGTCTTGATGTTTTGAATATGTTGATTAAATGCATTGTATTCATTGATGGCGAAAACGGTTGTCATCATAATACCGAGCATGATAACAACTGTTGATGCAGCATAAAAAGGCGTTGAGGATAGGGATATCTTGCGCATCTTATCAATCTTCATTCAGTAAATGAATGCTCGGATAAATAGTGGTCAGATAGATCTCATCCAACCCCTGATGGTCATTTTCTCCGAATCGCAGCACCAGGCCGCCTAAGTCAAATATGCCTGTCTTTTCAAGGGTCGCAAGGAAATTTTCCCTGGTGAGTTCGCCTGAAACCATTTCAGCTACCCGTGCAAACAATCTGCCCGCCAGATAGCCCTCAAGGGTTGTGAAGCTGATGGGGGCATCGTGCTGGTATTTGTGCATGGCGGCCCTGTATTCCGAAAGAATGGGCAATGTATTTGACATGGGGTAGGGCACCACCTGCGAGACTATGACATTTTCGCCATAGGTCCCCAATTCATTATAAAGGCTCTCGGTTCCCACAAAACTTATGTTGCAGAAGAGGGTATTGTCTTGCACCTTTGCCTTGTAGAGTTTGATGAATTCAGCACACGCGCTGTAGGCCCCCACCATTACGACGGCCTCCGGCCTTTCGGCTGCGATTTTTTTGAGTGCGCCCATCACGGCCACGGTGTTTCTTTCATAGCTGCCATGGGCTGCAAGCGACATATTGCGGCGTTTTAAGGCCAGTTTTAGGCCGTTAAGCCCTGCAAGGCCGTAGGTGTCGTTCTGATACAGGCAGGCGATGCGTGTGAGATGCCTTTTGTCCACCAGGTAGCGCACAATGGCCTCCATCTCCTGATAGTAGCTGGCCCTCACATTGACAATGAGCGAATTGAAGGGCGTGCGCAGCAGCTCATCGCCTGTAAAGGGCGCAAAGAAGGGCACATTATATCTTTGAATCAAGGGGAGGACAGCGCGAGATGTGGGGGTGCCCACCTCACCGATCAAAAGAAAGACATTGAATTCATTTATCAGGCGAATGGTATTGGCCACGGCCCTGTCAGGCTCATAGCTGTCATCCAGGCTGATCAGTTGAATCTGCCTGCCCTTGACCCCGCCAGCCTCGTTGACCTGGGCAAAGGCCGCCAACAGACCTGCCCTCATCTCTATGCCCAGGTTTCTGGCCGGTCCTGTGAGGGCGCAGGACTGCCCCAACACGATGGGTTCTTGGCCGCAACTGGGCATGGGAGGCATGAAAGACATGGCGATCGCCAATAAAATGATTACAAAGGTGTTTAATGGGTGCATAATACAGAATATAACCGCTTTGAAAGAATTTTACAGCGGGCAGTTTAATGGAGGCTTGCGCATGCAATCAGTCAAAGACAGGTCAGAGAATATCTTAAAGCAAGCTGACTGGCACAGTCTTTCCCATCAGGGACTCTTGAGCCTTCTGGAGGTGAATGCGCAAAAGGGGTTAAGTGCACAGGAGGTTTTAGAGCGCAGAAAGGTATATGGATTTAATCGCATCTCGCAAAAGGGGGGAAAGGGCCCTTTCTTGCGCTTTTTGCTGCAATTTCATCAACCACTCGTATATATCCTTATTCTTTCAGGCTGCATCACCGCTGGGCTGGGCGAGTGGGTGGATAGCTCTGTCATATTTGGGGTAGTGCTGCTCAATGCTGTCATCGGCTTTGTGCAGGAATCCAAGGCCGTAAGCGCCCTTTCCGCCCTTTCTCGCATTCTGGTCTCAGAGGCCACTGTGATCAGGGATGGGGAAAGGCGCCGCATCTCCTTTGAAGAGCTGGTGCCAGGGGACATTGTTTTGCTTCAAAGCGGAGACAAGGTGCCTGCTGACCTGCGGCTCATAGAGACAAGGGACCTGCAAGTAAACGAATCCGCCCTCACAGGTGAATCCTTGCCGGTAGCCAAACAGAGCCAGCCGATTCCAGCCGATGTGGGCATTGCAGACCGCACCAATATGGCCTTTGCCTCATCCTTGGTGACCTTTGGCCAGGCTACTGGTGTGGTGGTGGCCACAGGAGACCATACTGAAGTAGGCCGCATAGCCAGGCTGGCGGCAGGCGCTGAGGAGATAGCCACGCCCCTTACTCGAAAGCTCGCCTCTTTCAGCACCTTTTTGCTCTATATCATTTTGGGGCTGGCTGGGTGCGTCATCGCCTTGGGTCTGTGGCGTAACCAGCCCTTTGAGGAGGTCTTTATGGCGGCAGTGGCCCTGGCCGTAGGGGCCATTCCAGAGGGTCTTCCTGCCGCTGTCACCATTACCCTGGCCATCGGTGTATCGAGAATGGCCAAACGTCAGGCCATTATCAGAAGACTTCCCGCTGTGGAGACCCTGGGTTCCACCACTGTGATCTGCTCGGACAAGACAGGCACCCTCACTGAAAATCAGATGACTGTGCAAGAAATTTATGCCGGAGAGGCCAGTTATGCAGTGACAGGCATCGGCTATATTCCAGAAGGCGAGGTGGTGCCAAAGGATGCCTTGGAAAATATGGCATTTGTGGAATGCGTTCGAGCCGGCGTTTTATGTAATGACAGCAGGTTGTTGCAAGAAAAAGGGCTTGAGTGGAGAGTGGAAGGGGACCCGACTGAAGGGGCGCTTTTGGTTGTTGGCATGAAGCTGGGTCTTTTTCCCAAGGAGCAGAATCTGGCCTATATGCGGCTGGACAGCCTGCCTTTTGAATCAGAATATCAATACATGGCCACACTTCATAAGGCCACAAGCGGTGAAAAGGTGGTGTATCTCAAGGGCGCACCAGAGGTGGTTTTAGACAGGTGCGAGCAACGGTTGAATGAAAAGGGTGAAACACTGCCCATAGACCGGCATGAATTGCTTAAGCTTGTGCAGGAAATGGCGGGTCAGGGGTTTCGAGTCCTGGCCTTTGCAGCCGTTTACAATTATCCTTTTGAGGCATTGAATCACCAGGCGGTGAGAGAAGGCCTGGTGTTTTTGGGGCTTCAGGCCATGATAGACCCACCGAGGCCAGAGGTGATCAGGGCAGTGGCGGCCTGTCATCAGGCAGGTATTGATGTCAAGATGATTACAGGAGACCATGTGATAACCGCCAGGGCCATTGCTGAGGCCATCGGTCTGAAACCCTTATTGACCTTCGAAGGAAGTGAAATTCAGGCGGTGACCGGCAGCCTCTTGCAATCCATGTCTGATGATGAACTGAAGGAGTCCATCGAGAAAGTGACTGTCTTTGCCCGTGTGAGTCCTGAGCAGAAGTTGCGTTTGGTGCAGGCCCTTCAGTCTCGTGGACACATAGTGGCCATGACAGGGGATGGTGTGAACGATGCCCCTGCCCTCAAGGCAGCCGATATAGGAGTGGCCATGGGCAGGACCGGCACCGAGGTGGCCAGGGAGGCGGCGGACATGGTCTTGGCCGACGACAACTTCAGCTCCATAGAGGCCGCTGTGGAAGAAGGCCGTTGTGTCTTTGACAACCTGATCAAGTTCATAGTCTGGACATTGCCCACCAATCTGGGCGAAGGCCTCGTGATTTTAGCGGCCATGCTTCTAAACGTGGCCCTGCCCATTTTGCCCGTACAGATTTTGTGGATCAACATGACCACAGCGGTATTTTTGGGCCTTATGCTGGTCTTTGAGCCAAAGGAAGAGGATATCATGCAACGACCGCCAAGGGATGTAAGGGCGCCGATTCTTACGCCCTGGCTCATATTTCGCATAGTCTTTGTGGGTGCTCTGCTTCTGACTGTCTGTTTTGGACTGTTTAATTGGGCGCTTGCCCATAATTATACCCTGTCAGAGGCGCGCACCCTGGCTGTAAATGCCTTTGTGGTGATGGAGTTGTTTTATCTCTTTAACTGCCGCCACCTGATGTTTCCTTTGTTTAAGGGTGATTTTCTTTCAAATCCCTGGGTCTTTTGGGGAGCAGGGCTTACACTGCTGTTGCAGGTGACATACACCTATGCGCCTTTGATGCAGCGGCTGTTTCATAGCGCATCCATGGACTGGTTTGCCTGGCTTTTGGTATGTGCCGCGAGCGCCGTAGTGTTGGTATTGGTAGAGCTTGAGAAATGGATTCTGCGCAGAGTAAAAGAAGGGCATCAGAAGTCCAATGCCTCCTTTACACTGTAACGCCTGCCATCAAACCTCACGGCCGCACCTGCCATTTTCATGTCGTGAGGAAATGCGAGGCGCATTCCTGTCTCAAGACAGCGTTTGAGCACCTCTTTGCGCTCTGAAAGTATGGTGAGGGGAAAGAGGTCATAGGACATGGACCAGGCAGGATTCAGTTGATTGGCATTGGGAATGAGATCCCCTGCGAACATGAGGTCAAAGGTCTCGCCCTTAAAGATGGGAAGCAGCATGTACGGAGTGTGGCCGTTGGACACAAACCACTCCACGCCTTTCAGGGTGGGCTCTGGGTTGTCTCCTGTGACGAATCGCAGGAGGTTTGAGGTGTGCAGAAAGGCCAGGTCCCGTTTGAGAAAGGATGCCCTGTCGCGTTCCGTGGGTGCATTGGCGTGCCTCCAGTGGCCTTCGTGTATCCAGTGCCTGGCGCAAGGGAAGGTGGGCAAGGTCTCACCCCTTTCATTGGAATACGAAAACCCGCCCACATGGTCGAAGTGCAGGTGCGTGAGTATCACATCCGTCACGCTTTCTTTGGAAACAGAGAGGCGTTTTAGGGCATCGGAAATGGCATGGGGACGATTTTCTATGGCATAGCGGTCCAATTCATTTTGAGGCCACTTGTCGCCGGCCCCGCCGTCTATCACCATGACACAGCCGGTTTTTTTGTTTATGGCCAACAGTGTGCGCATGGCGATCCTGACACGGTTTAGCTCATCCACCTCCTCCACCTTGGACCACAATACCTTGGGCACCACGCCGTACATGGCGCCTCCATCCAGGGCGATGGTGCCCGTCACTATGGAATAGAGTTCGAAGTCACTGATCTTCAGCATGGCCGTAGATTCCTTCTTTTTCCAAACACATCAAGATATATTCAGCCTGGTGAGTGGCTGCGTCAATTGCGATTTTTTGAAGGCCTTTCAAGGCATTCCGGCCTATTTTGTTGCGATATTGGGCATCTGACAGGAGTTTTATGGCATTGTCAGCCAATTCCCGGGCATCTTTAATCTCAAATGCGCCTTCTGTCCGCAGCAGCGCCTCCTTTGCCTCTTCAAAGTTTTCCATGTGAGGTCCGAAGAGTACTGGGCAGGCCCATGCCGCTGGTTCCATGGGGTTTTGCCCGCCCTTGGGCACAAGGGAGCCGCCCACAAATGCCACGGTTGCAATGGAATAAAGGGAGAAGAGCAGGCCCATACGATCCACTAAAATTACGGGAGTTACATGAGATTCTTCACAAGGCGTATCAGGTTTGCATTCAACGATGTTTTCAAGGTCACTGAGCGTCATGGAGGGAATGGCGGCCTGTTCGCAGGCGGTCTTCAGATCGGAAAGCCGGTTGAGGTGCCGAGGGGCCAGAAAGACCCAAAGGGTAGGCAAGGTCTGTTTTAACAGGGCGATTGCCCTGGCCGTTTCCTGAACCTCATCGCCTCGAATGCTTCCAGCCACCAATATCTGGGCGTCTTTCGAGAGATGCAGCCGTTTTTTCATTTCTTGGGCCTTATGAGAATCGGTCTTGTGCAGAAGACCTTCGAATTTGGCGTTTCCTGTGACATGAATTGTGTCTGGAATTGCACCCAGTTGAATCAGGCGGTGTTTGTAGGTCTCAGAGATGGCGCATATGCCGTAAAATTGTTGTAAAATCGGGCCGAATACGGTCTTGAGCCGCATGTAGCGGCCAAATGAGCGGTTTGATATGCGCGCATTCAGCAAGACGGTCCTGATACCACGCCGTTTGGCGGAAAGCAGCATATTGGGCCAGAGCTCCGTCTCTACCGAGGCATAGATGCGGGGTTGTATGGCCTTGAAGGCATCGCCGGCTGCACGAGGGAGATCGAACGGGGCCAGCACCACCTGGGCGATTCCGGTTAATTCCTTCATGGCATACCGGTATCCCGTGACGGTGAACACTGAAAGCAGCAGCCTGGTTTCAGGGGCCATGCGTTTTACTGCGTGCAGAATGGCCGATGCTGCTGATACCTCTCCCACTGATGCGGCGTGCATCCAGATGTCGTAGGGGGCGTTTTGCAGGATATGTGATGAATAGATGCCGAATCTCTGCTGTCTTTCTTCGAAGGTCAATATGTGTATCAGAGGGCTTTGTCTGCAATAAAGCCATTTTACAGGCCCTTCAAGGATAAATGTGATGTTTTGATATAGGTGCAACATTGCGGGTTGAAGAGTCCTGTTTTTTTTGTTTAACTGAATTAAATGGTTTCATAATTAAAATAGGAGGTGGTTTTATGCAAGAACTCATTTCTCGCACCGTATCCTGTGGTGTGTATATAATCACGGCCAGACATGGTGACAAGATAAACGGCATGACTGCTGCCTGGGTTACACAGGTTTCATTCAAGCCGGCCCTTGTGGGTGTGGCCGTCTCCCGTCAGCGTTATACCTATGAGCTCATCGAGGCATCCAGGGTCTTTTGCATCAACGCTGTTTCCAGGGAACAGGTTCAGCTGGCCAAGGAATTCGGCTTCAAGACCGGCAGAAGGGTGGACAAATTTGCAAACGTGGAATATATGAATGCCCCAAAGGGTTCACCCATAATCAAGGCGGCTTATGCCTATCTCGAATGTGAGGTTGTGCAGACCGTTGAGATGGGCGATCATCTATTTGTGGCTGGTAGAGTGGAGACCGGCGCTGTCCTGAACGGGCAGGTCGAGCCCCTCATCTTCAGATGGGGCGATTTCTTTGGAGGAAAGTGAGAAATGACTGATAAAACAGAAAAAAAACATGAAGACAATGAAAAACCGGAATTTCATGCCAGTATAGTGCCCAAGTACCTGGTGGGGAGCGAAAAGGAGATAGAGCAGGACCCCATTTTACACACTGCGCTGCATTTTTTGATGCACAGGGGCAGGGAACTGTTGGCTGTGGCGGCTGTGATCATCCTGTTTTTCAGTCTGATTACCGGTTATTCCGCATACAAGGAAAGCCAGGAGAAAAAGGCCTCCGGCCTTGTGGCCAGGGCTATGTCCCTGGAGGATGAGACCAGGAAGATGGCTGAACTCAAGTCCGTCACGGACAAGTACGGTTCCACACACACGGGCAAACAGGCCCTGCTTCTGTTGGCAAGGCTTCAAGAGGACGCAGGGCAGGTGGAGGAGGCCAGGGCCACCTTGAAAAAGGCGGTTTCAGGTCTGTCGGGTCTTCTGCAGGCCAGCGCCTATCTGCAATCCGGTTATCTGAATGAGAGGGCCAACCAGCCCGACAAGGCCAAGGCCGAATTTGAGGCCGCCACCAAGGAGCCTGCCTTTGCAGCCGTGGCCCAGCTTGACCTTGCCCGAGTGGCGGAGCAGATACAAGACAAGGAAGCCGCCAAGAATGCCTATAGAAAATATCTTGAATTGAGCGGAGACAGCCCTGCCAACAAGGGTTTTGTTGAATGGCGTTTGAGCAGACTCTAAAGCTCCAGCCTGGGAACGGGGCAAGAATGGTTGACAGAGGGCAATTTTTTGAGGTTCCCAACAGTAAATCAGAGGGTGATGCGCCCATCGAATACCACTAATGCAGGCCCTGTCAGAAATACATCCTTAACTGTGTCATTCCTCGGCATAAAATCTATAATCAGCACGTCCCCGCCTTGTGTAAGGACCCTGACAGGCGGTTTGCATAGGCCTTTTATCGCGCTTATGATAGCCCCGGCGGTGGCCCCTGTCCCGCATGCAAGCGTCTCGTCTTCCACGCCCCTTTCATAGGTTCTGATGGCTATTTCAGATGGGCCCAATACCTGCACGAAATTGACGTTTGTTCCCTTGGGTTGAAATGTGCCATGATATCGAATGGCCCTGCCTGATTCCACTACAGGGGCATGTCTGATGTCCGGTACAAAGAGAACGGTATGAGGCACGCCTGTGTCTATGTGGTGAACGGTCACGGTTTGTCTTTCAAGAGGCAGGTCGATGTCTGTCTTCAGATTTCGGGGGTCCGATAGCCGTATCCTGACCTGTTCGGATGCCTGAAAGACCTCAGCCTCTATGATGCCGGCCAGTGTTTCAAATCGCATTTGAGCAGGTGCTATTTGCGACAGATTTGCAAAACGCGCAGCGCATCTGGCCCCGTTTCCACACATCTCCGCCTCGCTGCCGTCGGCATTGAAAAAACGCCAGCGGAAGTGGGTTGCAGGCTGAGTGGGGCCGGGGTTTTCTATGAGGATAAGACCATCTGCGCCTATGCCGAATTTGCGGTGACACAGACGTCTGGCCGCTTCCTTGCCGTTTTCAAGCGCCGCCATCTCTGCCCTGTTGTCAATGATGACGAAATCGTTTCCGCCGCCCTGCATCTTTGTAAAAAAAATATCCAATAGTCGAGTCTCCTTTTAAGAATAAAATTGACGAATGTATTATATGGGTATTAAGATAACTTTTGAAACATTCCAAATAACTTGTATTGACGACATGGGAGGTGGCTTATGCGTTGTCCTAAGTGTGGAACCATTGATTTCGATTATCTGACCGCATGTCCTTATTGTAAAACGGATTTGACAAAAATAAAAGAAAAATTGGGGGGTTTTGTGCAACCTCCAGCTGAGCCGGTGAAGTGGCTTACCACCAATAAAACTACTATCTCTCCAGCTGTTTCTTTGCAGGAACTGGATGTATCAGACCTGGTGCGTGACGACTACAGCGCAGGCGAGCCTGTCTCCATTGAACTTGAACCGCTGGATATAGATGTAAAAGACATCTCTCAAAATGAGGAATTCAAGAAAAAATTAAATCAGCTGGATGAGTTGCTGAACAAATAAAAGGAGCTACGCAGGAAGATGTATCTAAACCCCGTTTCCAGGATCAGGTTTCTATTTTTATGCACCGCCGGAATATTGCTGGTTTTCATTCTCTTGTCGGGTTGTGCATTCAAGGAAGCCAACCCTGCTGCAACAGGCTCAAATACCCCAGAGTCCAGTGCAGCCCGGTCTTCTTCCTCAAAGGAGGCTGCAAAGGCCGCAAACGCCGCCAAAATGGAGGAACTGGATAATCGCGTTATTGGTTCTCCCATGATGGTGACATCCGATTATTTCAGGGAGGTGAACGTCCAGGGCGGTTCCGGCAATTCCATAAAACTCTTTGGGGATTCAAAGCGTGAAAAGGAATTGGAAAACAGGCTGGAGGCCTTGGAAAGCAGGCTGATGGGGCTTCCCCAAAGGGCCAAGGGAGTGGACGGCATGCCTGTTCTCAGGAGAAAGGTAGTCATGTTGTCCCTGCTCGGTGACATGGGGCTGGATGTCCTCTCCCTTTTGCCTGCGGCGTTGAGGCGCACCGACGGGCTCGTCCCCATGGATGCCTCCTATCTTTCTGAATTGCTGAAGTCAAGGGGATACAGTGAGTCTGATCTGTTAAAGGCATCGGTCAGACGTGACATAGCGGTCTTTGCAGGTATCCATGCCTATGTGCTGGTTTATTTTCCTCAGAGCAATCTGCCTGCATTTGCAAAAACAGACCTGCGTATCGATGTATTTCATGCCACAGAACCCCTGTTGATCGCCTCGTTCCTGACGAACGTAAAGGAATTCGACTCGGTGGCTACCAAGATATCAGATGATGTCGTCAGGGCTACGGAATGGTCCTGTCGTATCGTGAAGATCGAAGGCGGAAAGGTGTTTCTGAATGCCGGGAGGCTTACCGGTCTGCAACCAGGGGACAGGCTCAGGGTGTTTGGCCGCGGGAAGGAGGTGACCGATCCCATTACCGGTCGTTCCCTGGGTTTTGCTACAGGAGATATGAAGGGCGAGCTGGTGATAGATAGTCTTTTTTCAGTGGATGCCTCAGAGGCTAAAATTGTTTCCGGTGCTGGTATGGAAACAGGCGATACGGTCAAGATGGCCGCGTTGTCCTGATGGAAACCGTCTCAAGATATAATCTTGAGGGTTCCCTAATGGTCTTGCCTGTCTGCATGATATTATGTATAGTTGTTTTTCATTAAGGCAGTTCACATGTTCATCTGAGGGGGGAGCGAAGAGATCATGGTTGTCATCAGAACCTTGTGTTGTCTGGTTTTTATGTTGATGGTATGTAGTGTTTCCATCGCCCACACTGACAGCAATAAACATTCAGTTCCATTATATCAAAAATATACAAAGCCAGCAGAACCGCAAAGACCTGTTAACAATGTCTCTCATAACACGACAGCAGCCAAGTTAAATACAGCAAAGAATGCCAAAAATACTCCTCATAAAGACTTAAAGACATCCGCAACCACCAAAAAGACCAAAGTGGCTGCGATATCTGCAAACAAAAAGACATCTATACCATCACCT